>Ga0209427_10006519_pt1 | contig 13300 bp, 13 predicted proteins | sample DeeMarSWOR136_30_FD_187465 | JGI IMG/M metagenome (GOLD analysis project Ga0209427, IMG submission 187465) | Marine sediment microbial communities from White Oak River estuary, North Carolina - WOR-1-36_30 (SPAdes) (version 2) | ecosystem: Environmental > Aquatic > Marine > Intertidal zone >... | reverse complement strand
ATCTCGCTTAGTTTCTGTTTTCTAAATTACTTTCGCCACCATCGACGGCGAGGCCAGCAACATTGATTCTTACAATGTGTGAACCTGTGCCAATCCTTTTTAGGGAAGCGATAACAGAGGCGAACAGACGTGCCTTCTAAATAGACTGGGGAGTAGGATTTCGCAAGGTTCATTACTGCTATAGATGTGCCGTCTTCAGATCATCAAAAAGGTTTGGATCTGATCTTCATATTTATCTGGCGTGATGATTTCTATCCGAAGTCTTCGAATCCTGAAGCGTGTCTCTATTGAAGATAGGTAGGTGAAGTTCGCAATCCAGCCAACCTTCTCAAACTTCCTCGTCAATTTCTCCATTTGGAACCAAGGAACAAAAAAAGGCAGAGCCTTGATGACCCTGCCTCATTCTTTAACAATTGAATAGCGAATTACTCCTCTTGTCGTTTGCTCTTAGGAAGGATATTTACCGCATCAGTGCCTTCGATAAGTTTACCTTCAATCAATAAGACTCTCTCCATGTCTGGCCGTTACAATACTGCTGATCAGGCCGATGCCAAAGACGCGATCGAGGAGTTGGAGAGTCCTTTTGACAAAACAGAAGAGTCAACTGCTGAAATAGTGCTGCAAGGAATAAAAAGGGGTTAGGAACAATCTCCTAACCCCTTGAATTTGCAGGCTCCCCAGGAAAGAGCAAAATTCGAAATTCTAATCACCCACGAGTTTACCTTCGATAAATCGGTAAAATCCGCATATCTAAAGAGCAAAAAAGAAGAAGTGCAGTCTTACGTCCAATGATTCTTATGAAAAGGAGGGTAAGATGTTAAAAAAGGAACAAATAGCAGAGATCAGAAGATTGAGGAAGGAAGGATTAAGCTTTTCCCAGATAGCTAGAGAGAAGAATGTGGACTGGAAAACTGCGAAGAAATATTCGGTCCAGGACCAGAGTAATGGGAAAAACAATATCGAATCGAAGGGAAAACAAAATAATCCTGGAGTTGAGAATGAATTAGAAAAAAGGATTTTTGAGAAACTGAACGCAGGGATTTCTCCAAGAGATATTGTTGCGCAGCTTGGTCATGTGGATTTAGTCACCGATCTTCATAAAAGGTGGCAGGCATTAGATCGGAATATTTCCGAAAATTTGGAACTTCCCGATCCAAAAATTGAAGCGAGCTGGAATGCCTGGGAAGAATCTTTTGAAAACCATTTTGAATGGCACCAAAAGAGAGCTATCAAAGCTTTGGCGGGATTCGCCTGGGTCAGGATGGGAAGTTGCGCAAATTTCGTGAACAATAACGTTGAATGTCCGCAAATAGACGAGGTAAAGGATCCCTACAAATGCATAAGCTGTGGTCGCTATTCCCCTTCTAATTTTTAATTGGAGAGTACAAATTACGGAAACATAAAAAACTGGCTAGATCTTATTCTTGACATCCCAAAATCCCGAATTTTTTCCCATCCAACTGTCGCAATAGTGCTGTAATCTATGCCTAACCTACTTAGACTTTTAGTTGTGATGCAGGGAGTTGCGTCCCGGACACAGCGGATATGAGTTCGAACCCAGAGAATCGGCAAGATGGGAATAATAAAAGAAATTTATATTTTTAATCAATAAGTTATAAAATTTTCTCGCTTGCTTTTTGTTACCTTTTTTTACCCCAAAATACCCCATTTTTGCATCAGTTTTAATGCAATAGTACTGTAGCATATTGTAGACAATCAAATGGTTGTCCATTTAAAATTGTAGACGCACTTAAGGGTTTGATAACGGTCGACGAAGAACTTAGAAAAATAGCACAACAAATGTCGCTAGAATAAAATAAGTTGTTATATGCTTATTTAGCGAAATTTGTGAACTTTTTCCCCTTGACTTGTTTTCCTGTTTTCCATATAAGTTTATCAAGGTAAGCACTCTAGAAAAAATTTTTCTGAAAGGAGGCACAGAATGAAAAAGCAAGGTTTTTTAAGAAGGACCATGGGTGTAGTGGTTATACTAGCTATTGCATTATTTGCAGCTTCTTCTGCTAAAGGCGAGTTAAAGTCAACGACTCTGAAATTCGCCTCTTGGATGCCTGAGAGACATGAAACGAGCGTACATGCGCGGTGGTGGAGTGAACAGGTAACTAAAAGGACTGACGGCAGAATCCAATTTCAATTTTTCTACGGAGGAGCGCTGGGCAAAGGGAAAGACCAACTAGATAATATAAAGTACGGCACCTTCGATTTAGGTCCTATTCTACCAGCTTATGATCCAGCTAAATCGCCTCTTTGGACTATCCCTTACATTCCTTGGGCTATTTTAGACCCCTGGGTTAGGATAATGGCACAGCGGGAGCTTGCTGAACTACCAGTTATGAAAGAGGAACTTGCTAAATGGGATGCTATGTTTCTTTTCCCATTCGGAATGGGAGATGTTTATTACCTTTGGACCGTAAAGAAACCCATCTATTCGCTGGGCGATATAAAGGGACTTAAGATTCGTTCTCTTGGTGAAATGGCTCAATCGCTTGCCGCAATAGGAGCTAGCCCCGTATCTATGCCTATGCCTGATGTGTATGACGCCTTATCTAAAGGTATAATTGAGGGGGGTTGCTTTGCTACAGCACCTATCATGGGGTATAAACTGTACGAAGTTTGCAAGTATAAAAGCACTATGACGCTGGGCATGGGAGGTCCCATATGGGTAATGAAAAAGAGTGTGTTTAATAAGTTACCTGACGATATACAAAAAGTAATAATGGAGGTGTCGCTGGAAATGGCCAAACACATGGCCGAGAGAGAGGTCGAATTCCTAAAAGAGGCTGATAATACTTTTGAAAAGGCTGGCGTAACGGTTATCGAATTTCCAGAAGGAGATCAGACGAAGTACGAGGAAGTTGGTGTAATGCCAGTGGTAGAAAAATGGATTAAAGATAAGGAAACCAAGGGATTACCAGGCAGAAAGGTTTGGGAAAACCTACGAAACGCATCCTTAAAACATAAGAAGATTCCGCATTAAAAATGATTGACGTTCAATTAAATGTAAGATTTATTGCACTGTTGAGTAGCAGACCATTTGGTTAGTGCTGCCCATTATCTGGAATCTGAGCCAGATATTATACACAACATTGGTTCAAATCAGCGGAGGAGAAGAGCAAGCAAGATTATAAGGGTCTAAGTGGATAAATGTTCTTTTGGCGTAAAGCTCTTGTGAGAGCTAAGGAAGAACCCCTCATAATCACAGAGGCAATACTCATACACAAACGATCTACAAGTCTTGGCTAAACAGCCAAAATCACCACGTCAGCATTTATCTTTTAATAGACCGGTAATGAAATGCTACTAATAACGCCTATGACATATCGATTGAAAGATGTTTTTAGTACTTTGGAAAAAATCGTTAACAACGTTGAGAAGTTGTCGAACTTGTGCGGAAGCTGGTTGATTATTTTTCTCATGGGTTTAATTGTCTCTGACGTCAGCTATCGAACTATATCCAGGAAGTCAATACTAGGAGCGTATACCCTTGCCGAAATAATAATGGTAGGTATTTGTTTTTTCTCAATGGCTTATACTCAAAATCAAAGGGGTCATGTGAAAATGGATTTTTTGGTGAACAGATTAAAGAGGAAATCCTACGATTTTGCCGAACTCATGTCCTCTATGTTGTCTTTGGTCATATGTTCCCTGATTTTTTACCAGTCTGTTGTCGAGGCAAAAGTGGCTATTGATATACGCCTAATTACTTCAGGAATTATGGAATGGCCTGCTTGGCCTCTCAAGATAATTGTTGCTTTCGGATTTTTGCTACTCTGTATCAGAATTGCTATTCAACTTACGCAACAAATTCATCTGCTAGTAACAGAGAAGAAAGAACGTGCTAACTGAAATTATTGGATTGATAGGTGTAGGAGTATTACTGTTGCTCCTCTTAATAGGTATGCCCATTGGGCTGGCTGCGGCTCTAGTAGGATTTTTGGGTATCTGGTACATGGTTGGTATTAGTCCGGCTCTTGGTGCTCTTGGTCTGATCCCTTATTCCGAGGCTGCTTCTTATGCATTCACTGTTCTTCCTTTGTTCATAATAACGGGGTATTTTGCTTTTTACGCTGGACTTGCAACAAGAGCCTTTGAGACGGGGAAAAGATGGTTGGGACATCTCCCCGGGGGCTTAGCTATGGCAACAATTATCGCCTGTGCTGCCTTTGGTGCTTGCTGCGGTATGAGCGTAGCTGCTTCTGCAATTATGGGTAAGATTGTTATTCCTGAGATGGAAAAATTACATTACAAACCGAAGCTTGCAGCTGGCGTGGTTGCTGCGAGTGCAACATTTGCTGCTATGATCCCACCCAGCGGGATCATGGTGGTGTACGCGATTATGAGCGAGGTATCAGTGGGCAAAATGTTGATGGCTGGCTTATTTCCCGGTTTGATTACTGCTGTTCTTTACGGCACTATGCTTTACCTGAGAGTAAAGCGAAACCCTTCCATAGCTGGAGATGTGATATCTCCATATCCTTGGCGGGATAGACTACAATCAGTTCCTCAACTATGGGGTGTTTGGGTGATAGCCTCAGTAATTATTGGTGGCATTTATACTGGTATATTTACCCCTACAGAGGCAGCAGCAATCTCCGCATTTGTAGGGTTGGTACTGCTTTTGACTAGAAAGGGAATCGGTAGATGGAATAGTTTTAGGCTATCTCTAATTGAGACAGCTCGCACAACCGCGATGATTTTTCTTATTATTATTGGTATCATAATTTTTGCGCAATTTCTTGCCATGAGCCGCCTTCCATATTCAATTGTCGAGTGGATTTCCGGGCTTAAGTTAAACTCCCATATTATACTCGCATGTATTATGGGATTCTATATCGTATTGGGTATGTTTATGGAATCCATAGGTATGCTCTTGCTTAGCATCCCAGTGGCACTGCCTGTTGCTATATCCCTCGGGTTCGATTCCATCTGGTTCGGAGTACTTGTGGTCAAGACCATTGAAGTCGCTCTTGTTACACCTCCTGTTGGGTTGAACGTATATGTAATTAAGGGCGTTGCTCCCCATATCAGTATGGAAGATATATTCCGTGGAGGCATTCCCTTTTTGTTAATGGATATTATCGTCTTAATACTGATGATTCTTTTTCCTCAAATCGTTCTCTTTTTGCCTAATAGAATGAGGTAGCAAAGGAGGATCATAGTCATGTTAAGGATCAAAGCACAAAACAAAATAGTCCAAATATGATATCCATAAAATTATAAATTTGAGCCTCCTCCCTTCAAGATAAGGCGATCTAAGATTTCGGAAAGAGGAAATATGGGTTGTTCATTAAAAAGTTTGCCTCTTTTCAGCTAAAATTTTTGTTTTTGGTCAACATTCCCTCCCACTCGATTACCTTTTGTATAAATGGCTATTGTTTTGTTAAAGAGTGGAATTTTCCTGTTGACAAAATCTTGTATACATGTATACTAGCCGCCTGTATGAAGGTAATTAACAAGAATTTATACACACCATTTCGGGATCAAGTTTATGACAAATTAAGAAATAAAATTATTTTCAAAGGTTGGAAGTCTGGGACGATTTTAAGCGAAGGAGAGTTGGCGAAATTATTCGGAATTAGTCGCACACCGATCCGTGAAGCCATTCGCCGTCTAGAATCTGAAGGGCTGGTAAAGGTTATTCCCAAAAAAGGCATTTTGATTCCAGGGATTGAGAAAAAGGATGTAGAGGAAATATTCGAATTGAGGGAAATCCTTCACTGTTACGCAATCAAAAAGGCCCTTAAAAATATTACGGATAAAGATATACGCCAACTGGAAAAGATTATTGATAGAGCGGGGAAATATATAAAGCGAAATAATAATAAAAGACTGGTTGAACTGAGTATACAGTTCCACAATTTTATTCTTGGGCTGGCAAGCAACCAAAGATTCATTGAAGTGGACCATTATCTGAGAACACATATGATCCGATATAGTAGTGAATTATTTGGTCCTAAAGAAGGAAAATACATAGGATGGGAAGGACATAGACAGATTATAGACGCCCTTAAAAAGAAAGATGAGGTGCTTGCCTGCAAGAGCATGAGAGATCATTTTAAAAAAGGGAAGGAGTTATTACTTGGCAGAGAAAGCTCTATTTTTGAATAGGAATTGAGGAATATGAGTTCTTAAGGTCTTGGAGGAGAGGAGGAGAAAATGCACTGGGGAATGGTAGTAGATTTAAAATATTGCATCGGATGTAACACTTGCGTGATCGCCTGTAAAGGTGGCAATGGGACCCCCCCCGGGGTATTTTGGAATAAGGTGTTAGAGGAAGAGGTAGGCAAATTTCCAAATTCCCGCCGTGTCTTTTGGTCGGTGAGATGTATGCATTGTGAAGAACCTGCCTGCCTGGATGTCTGCCCTACAGGCGCCACAACTCAGCGCAAGGACAAGATTGTCCAAATTGATGCCCAGAAATGCGTTGGATGCAAGGCTTGCATCCTGGCCTGTCCATATGAGGCCCGGACGCTATGGGAGGATGGTAGTGGCTATTTCCAGAACACATTCTCACCTTATGAGAAGGCTGCCTATTCCCAACATTTTCCAAAGACGGTTCAAAAGTGCGACTTCTGCACGGACCGGATTGACAAAGGACTCAAACCTTACTGTGTGGAATCCTGCCCGACTCGTGCATTAATCTTTGGCGATTTGGACGATCCGAATAGTGATGTGAACCGGGCACTCAAGGAGCCCAGGATTCACCTTCGGTTGAGGGAGGAACTGGGGACCCGTCCATCCACCTATTATTTAACTTAAATAAAGGAGGTATTGCGGAAAGCAGGGAATTCATCCTCGGGACGAGGCAGCAACGAGAGTGGCTGTGGCTGGTGATAGTCGCTTTATTTCTTACTGGCATCGGGGCGGGATTGTTCCTCTTTGCCTTAATTTCGGGGTTTGTCCTGGGGATGGTGGTAGGAGTTATCTTAGTCTTGGCGGGTGGCTTATCCCTGCTGGCGGACTTGTTTCGCCGCCGGGCAGGCTGGCGTTTGGTTTCCTGACCTCAGAGTTCCTGGATGAGCAGGGACACTATTGGAATCATATAGAGGAGGTGCTAAATGCGTCGTTCCACTGGGGTAAGAGATGAGTTTATCGTGAGATCTAAGTTTCAAAGGGACTGGATAGAGGGAAGAGCTCTCTGGTTACTTGCTGCTATTTACCTTGGCGGGGTTGGGGGAGGTTTGTTTATTGTATCGGTCTTGGTTAGCTGGCAAATAGGACTACTAGTAGCCGTGGGCATCACAGCTATTGGGAAAGGCGGTGCTCATCTACTATTTCTAACACGCCCATTGAGTTTTTGGAGGATTTTCTGGAGGCCACAAACCTCCTGGATAAGTAGGGGCATATACTTTGTGTTTCTATTCATAATTTCTGGACTGGCATATTATTTTATAGGAGGGGTAACACTAATGGTAATCTCTGTCTTTTTTGCCTTCTGTTTGATAATTTATACTGGATTTGTGCTGTTGGCATCAAGGCCTATCGCCTTCTGGAATAACCCTTTACTCCCAATACTTTTTGTTAGTATTAGTTTAGCGAGCGGGATAAGTCTAACGGAGACCATTCACATCTTTTTTGCCCAAGATATTTCAAATCCCGAGTTACTAAAAGTAGCCGGGCCGTGGGTAGTTAGTATTACTGCGCTACTTATTTTGGTCTATCTTGTGGGTAATTTCTTTTCTTCTATTGCAGCCAAAGAGTCAGTTATTTATTTAGTGAAAGGGCAACTTGCCCCCTTTTTCTATACGGGTGTGGTGCTTTTAGGCATAATACTGCCCCTGATCACACTTATATGTGCTTACTTTGAAGTACTGCCCTCATCAGCCTTGGCAGTAGCTGGTATTTCCGAATTAGTCGGCGCTTTTATATTAAGATATTCGATATTAAAGGCCGGAATCTATTCACCAGTAGTGTAGGCCAAAGAGGGGTAAGCAATGCAAAAGGAAAAAGATTAGTTGCTTGGGGATACACGGATCCCAGTGATGCAGAGTCTGACCTCAACAGGCGTGAAATCAAGAAGATGAGAGGTTTAAAGGCACGCATTGTAGGAGAAGACCGAGTTCCAGTAGTTGGTGTACAGCCGTTTCAAGGAGGATAAAAAATAAAAATGGAGAAAGAAGATGTTTGGATTCATACTTCGTGTGATCAATGTCTGGGAGAATGTGGTATCTTAGTCCATCGAGAGGACGGCATCCTGAGGGAGATTAAAGGAGATCCAGACTGCCCAAACAGTAGAGGCAGGATTTGTGCTAAAGGTCATGCTGGGATCATGAACATCTATGATCCCACCCGGGTAAAGACCCCGATGAAACGTACCAACCCAGAGAAGGCGATAGGGATTGACCCAGGTTGGGTTCCTATATCTTGGGATGAAGCCATCGATATGTTGACAGAGAAGCTCAGCAAGGTAAAAAGAGAGGACCCAAGGAAATTGGTGATTTCGTCCTTCGATACCTATGCTTTGGTGCACTGGCTGCCATCTTGGACCCAGGCCTACGGAACTCCCAATATCTGGATCGTCTACTTCTGTGGGCAGTATCTCCACTCTGCCATGTATTTGACCAATGGCACCTTCCACTGTGATTTCGATCCCAGACATTGTCAATATCTGATGTTGGTGGGAAATCAAGTAGGTTTTGGAATGGGTCTCAACCCGAATATCAGTGCCCAGAATGTGGCTGATGCAAGAAGGAGGGGAATGAAAGTGGTTGCCATTGATCCGATTTGCAACCACGCTGGTTCCAAGGCCGATGAATGGGTACCTATTCGGCCTGGGACAGATGCTGCCCTCATGTTGTCCATGGCCAATGTATTGGTCAACGAATTGGGTATTTACGACCAGGATTTCTTAAAAAAGTATACGAACGGTCCTTATTTGGTCATGCCAGATGGCATATTTATAAGGAAAGATGGAAAGCCCTTGATGTGGGATCCATCAGAGGGAAAGGCGAAACCTTACAACGCCGATTTCAAAGATTGTGCCATTGAAGGGACCTTCGAAGTCGATGGAATAGAATGTAGACCTGCCTTCCAATTGCTGAAGGAGCACTTAAAAAATTACACACCAGAGATGGTCTCCGAGATTACAACCGTACCGTCAGAAAGCATCCGAAGGATCGCAAAAGAATTCGGCGAGGCAGCAAAAATCGGAAGTAGCATTACACTGGACGGTTTTACGTTTCCCTACCGACCAGTAGCGGTGAACATATATCGGGGAGCGGGGGCGCATAAGCACGGGGTGGCCGTTGCCTTGCTAACTCAAATGATGAACCTTCTCGTAGGGGCCCTATATGTTCCCGGAAGCCACAGGGGAATAAATCCGGTTGGTCCTAGGGAAAATCGCAATCCCCTTCCACCTCAGGATATACCAGGCTGGAGCTGGACTCTGAATGACTATGAAGGATTGGTGAGCCCCACTCCCGGATTGCCTCGTGCTCCAGACTACTATCGTTATAAGGTCGGTTCCCCACAAACCGTTACCCTAAGAGAACTCTACCCCCTTTCAAGCACAAGGGCACCTACGGCTCTGCTCGCAAGCGTCAACCCTGAAGAGTACAAGCTCCCCTATAAACCCGAGATCCTCCTTGTCTGCCGACGCAATATGTTCACAGGTGGGTGTGACTATAAAATTACTGCGGATGCCATCAAGAGCTATAAGTTCGTAGCTGTATTTGCTACACATTTCGATGAAATGACCGAATTTGCAGACCTTGTACTTCCGGAAAAGGTTGGACTGGAAAAACTCCAGGTTTTCCCTAACCTTCTAAATTGGGGACACAGTGGACAGACAGGTTATTGGTATTGGGGAATTAAACAGCCTGTCGTCGAGCCGATGGGTGAAGCACGGGATTGGCAAGATGTTCTGATGGAGGTAGCGGACAGAATGGGCTTTCTGGAAGAGGTCTATAAGAGATTTAATGCATCTACGTCACTTTCGGATCCTCTCAGAGAGCCGTACAAGCTTGATGTGTCTCGTAAATATACGACTGAGGAGATTGCTGACAGGAGATTAAAGAGCAGATTTGGAGAGGATAAGGGATTAGATTGGTTTAAGAAAAACGGATACTTGAGCTACAAAAGGACTGTAGACGAGGAATATCCCTTGCCTTGGTTGAAAGTTCGATTTCCGATTTACCACGAGCTCTACCTCAGAGCTAAAAAAGACATGGAAGAGTTGGTGCAGAAGCTCGGGTTGAAAAATTGGGATCTCGATGACTATGTAGCCTTACCTGCATGGAAAGCTTGTTCTTCCTATACTAAAAGAGGGGAGTTTAACCTGACCGCTGTAAACTTCCGAGTTCCAACCCATGCCCAGTCGATCACGGCTGAGAATCCTTGGCTGAGCGAAGTAGCAGAGCTTAATCCTTATGCCCAGAAGATTCTGATCAATTCTGGAGTTGCAGCCGAAAGAGGAATTAAAGATGGGGATAAGGTGTGTGTGGAGTCGGAGGTAGGAAAAGTTACTGGGATAGCTAAAGTGACGGAATGCATTCATCCCGAGGCAGTGGGTATATCGGGTCATTTCGGAAGCCTCGCAAAGGGAATGCCGATCGCCCGTGGCAAAGGGGCTAATCTTAACAAACTGCTTCCACTCGATATGGATCCGGTGAGCACAGGAGTTGATTCTTGTGTAAGAGTTAAAGTGTCTAAGGTGAAATGATTTCTTGAGGAATGATTATTGGGAAGGAAGTGTCACGTAATCTATCGAAGAAGGTTGGTCCAGTTTACGAAGTGGCAGCAATCACAAAGAGTTTCGATGGCGGCCCGGCACTTATTTTCGATCGAGTTAAAGGTTATCCAGGATGTAAAGCCGTTAACAATCTGATGTCCCGACGAGAACGGATAGCTGGGTTTTTGGGGGTTACAAAAAAGGAGCGGGGATCGGAAACCTCTTTGCCACCAAATGGTCCGTGGATACAACAGTTCCAGTTACGGATAAATGGAGAGCCAGAAGACCTGGATATGAGCCGGTAGATCTAAAAAGATGGTTGAGAGAAGAGGAGATTTTGAAAGGACTATCTACAATGTGTGAAGGCCTAAAAAGCATTGCTAAACGGTGGGGTTAGCGAATAAGATTAGAGGGGAGGAGAAAGGAATGGAGGAAGCCAGAAACTTGGATGTATTTTTCTATCCTAAATCAGTTGCGGTTATTGGAGCCTCCCGGGATCCCAAAAAGACAGGAAACGCCTTAATTCAGAACCTCCTCAACTATGGATATCAAGGAGCGGTCTATCCTGTTAACCCGACAGAAGAAGAAATCTTAGGAATTAAGGCCTACCGTAGTATCGGGGAAATTCCAGGCAAGGTGGACTTGGCTATCTTTACGGTTCCTGCTCCCGCAGTTGTGAAATTGATGGAAGAGTGCGGGCATAAAGGAGTTCGTGCTGGTGTCGTTCATTCCTCAGGTTTTGCTGAAGTGGGGAAGGAGGGAGCCCAACTCCAGAAACAGATGGGTGAGATTGCAAAGAAATATGCGATTCGGCTAGTGGGGCCTAACTGTGTAGGGATTCTTTGTACGGAGTCACGGTTACCTTGGGCTAGGCGCTCAACGTTTCCACAAGAAGTGGGAAACATTTCTGTAATTTCGCAATCTGGAGGTGGTGGCGGTTCATTTGTGAACCTCGCTGTTCATCGGGGTATCTGTTTTAACAAGGTGATTTCGATTGGGAACGAATGCGATGTTTCGGTAATTGACTTCATGGACTACTTTCGGACTGATCCAAAGACGGATATCATCTTTATCTACTTGGAAGGGTTTAAAGATGGCAGTCGGTTTTTAGATGTGGCGAAGGGATTAACTCCAACTAAGCCTGTGATTGTTTACAAAATTGGAAGGACAGAAGTTGGCGAGAGAGCCGCAGCATCCCATACTGGATCCTTGGCTGGCTCGATTCGGGTTTATGATGGGGTCTTCAGGCAAACGGGAGTTTTAAGGGCGGAAGGGATTGATGAGGGGCTGGATTACCTGGTGGTCTTCTGCAATCTTTTTTTCAAGCAGGGGGTCCCTAGAGGGAAGAGGGTTGGTATCGTTTCCGGCCCTGGAGGGCCTGGAGTAGCCACTGCTGATGCCTGCGTTGAAGTGGGGTTGGAGGTACCTGATTTCTCTGAGGAAACCAAGCGGAGATTAGTCGAACGCATCCCTACGGCTGCCCGTGCAAATCCAACAGAGACGGGAGATTTTGGGTTTGTGGCGACAATGAAAGAAAGAGATCCCTATGGTGCCTTGGTGAGTATAGTAGAGCAAGATGACAGTGTGGATATGATTGCAATTGTTGGACCAGGGGAGTTCAACCCGGAAGGCTTTCGGGATGTGGTCCTTGGAGTTCAGAGTCGGTGTAAAAAGCCATTCATTGTGATCTGGCCATCAGCAGGAGAGGGTGTAGAGAGTTGTAAGAAGAGCCTTGAGGCGGCAAAGATCCCTCTCTTTTCAACTCCTGAAAGAGCAGCCAAGGCCCTAGGCGCTCTGATCCGTTATCAAGAGATGGTTAGACGCTTGGAGAAGAGGGAGTGTCGATGAGTCTTCAAGAAATAAAGGCCACAATGGCAAAGTGCAGGGAGACAGGGCAAAGATTTGTTAGTAACGCAGAAGTCAAAAAAATCCTCAGCTACTATAACATACAAATCGTCCACGAAGGAGTAGCCCAGTCAGTAAATGAGGTGAAGAAAGTCTCTGAATCTATCGGCTATCCTGTAGCTTTAAAGATTATCTCCCCGGATATCGCTCACAAGACCGAAGCCCAGGCTGTAAAACTCAATCTTAGAGGTCCTCGAGAGATTGAAGAAGCTTGTTCCGATTTGTTGGCCAAAGTTCAGGCCTACAAATCTGGAGTCAGAGTTGAAGGATACCTTGTCCAAGAGATGGTAGAGGACGGGATTGAGACGATTATAGGATTGCACACAGATCCTACCTTTGGGCCTGTAATCATGTTTGGCTTAGGAGGTATCTGGGTGGAGTTACTTCAAGATGTTTCCTTCAGGGCTATTCCAATTGATTGGCTCGATGGGATGGATATGGTGGAAGAAGTAAAGGGAAGCCGACTCTTCAAAGGTTTCAGAGGAAAACCACCTGTAGATCTGAAAGCGATTTACGAGATTTTGCTGTCTGTCTCCAGATTAGGTATGGAGCTTAGAGAGATTCGTGAGATGGATCTTAATCCTGTCTTTCTGAGAGAGAAGGGGGCTGTTGTGGCTGACTCGAGAATCCTGATCAATGATTGAGAGGGCCATTGAACGGTATTGAGTGATGGGCGCTAGAGACTTAGGCGGTTATACAGGTAGAATG
>Ga0209427_10006516_pt1 | contig 13307 bp, 8 predicted proteins | sample DeeMarSWOR136_30_FD_187465 | JGI IMG/M metagenome (GOLD analysis project Ga0209427, IMG submission 187465) | Marine sediment microbial communities from White Oak River estuary, North Carolina - WOR-1-36_30 (SPAdes) (version 2) | ecosystem: Environmental > Aquatic > Marine > Intertidal zone >... | reverse complement strand
AGAAGGAATCCGAGCAGCTAAGAGTTCTCCTTTTTGGATTGTTTTCCCCCAACGGCAGTAAGAAAGCGAATCTGGATTAGAAATCCTGAAATGAATCTCCCCAATATCTAAAGCTCTAAGCTTGGGGATTAGATTTTTTTCAGTCTGAGTGCCCCTTCGAATAGAATCGTCGCATACTACTACTATCTTACCAGGATAATTCTCACCGCTTCCTAACTGTTTAATGTGGGCTTCTAAATCTCGTTCCACTTGATTTGACCTAGGATAACTTCTACCAGCATAAGGATGCTTTATTAAAACCTCGTCATATTCAGGAATTCTATCAATTTTACCCTCGTTTATCTGCCGACAAAACTCTTGATGATATCCTATGGCACAGAATCTACCAGAATCAGGAACAGGAGCGACGATATCTGGAATAAATCCTCGCTCTATATCCCGTCGAGCTAGAATAGCTCCCAGCCTTTTTCTTACCGCCGAAACGGGGATGTTTTTAAATACTGCATTAGGAAAATTAGTATATACCCAAACAAAAGTACAAATCTGAATTTTAGTGCTCGGTATTTTACCTTTAGTTTCTACGTGGTCATTCCTAAGTAGAACGATTTCACCTGGTTCCACATCTCGCTGGTAGCTAAACCTCCAATTTTCAAAACCGCATGGATCAGTGGTAGCTGCTACTGCTCCTGTTTTTTCACCAATAACTACGGGCCAACGACCACTGGGATCACATACGACATAGATTCCCTTAGGGGTAAGTATTGACAGAGAATAAGCTCCCTCAATTTCATCGTTCATTCTTTGAATGCCATCAACAAATCCTTCTCCCTGAGCTATTAATTTGGCAATGATTTCAATATCTACTCCTCCCCAGGCAAAAGAATGACCATAGGTCTTAAATCTTCCTACTAACTCATCTTGGTTAATGATATTACCGGAAAAACAAGCGGCAAATTCACCTAATTTTGAATCTACTAAGATCGGTTCTCTATTATCACCGCAATAACCAATCCCCATGGTTCCTTCGAGGCCAACCATGTCTTCGCTAAAGGTTGGTCTAAAGAGTCCTCGATGAGTGCGAATATTGATTTTACCTTTCTTATAGGTTGCCAATCCTGCATAATCCTCACCCAAATGTTGTTGGTAGAATGTCTGCCAAAATAGGTCATCCAAGAAATTACCCTTATACTTTCTAGAGTCAATACTCAGAACGAAAAAGCCAGGCATTCTGTAAACTCCTCACATATGTGGTCAATAATTATGGCACGACCTAGCAATGAACACTTTAACTAGCTGACTTTAACCTGTCAAGCCCCAATATATAAAGCCACTATGGACGGTAGCGGTTGATAGCCATACGTAAAAAAGAACAACCTTTGTGGAGAGATAGTCCACTACTACATCACCCGAATCTTACTTTTCAGTGGTTCGGTAGGTATATGGCCGAGGCTAACGGATTGCGCAACGTTCTCATACACATTAAGGGTCTCTCTGGCCGCATTCTCCCAGGAGAAAAGGGAGGCACGCTTGATTCCCTTCGATACCAGTTGCTGCCGCAAGTCCTTGTCTGCAAGAACGACCTGAAGACAACCAGCGAGGCTGGAAGTATCTTTGGGTTCAACTAACAGGGCGGCGTCACCCACGATTTCGGGCAGCGAAGCTGCATTGGAAACTATGACCGGGCAGCCACAGGCCATTGCCTCCAGGGGCGTGAAGCCGAAACCTTCATAGAGAGAAGGCAAAACAAGGCATTCTGCGCCAGAGTAATAGGCAGGCAGGTCTTCTTCTGGTACATAATCAGTGAAGACTACATCGTTTGAAAGGTCTAGTTCCCTGATAGTTAGAATAGTTTCCTTCCTGAATTTATCATTTAGTCCACCAGACCTGCCAACCTTTACTAGCTTAATATCTTTGAAACCGTTCTGGCTCTTTAATATCCGGAATGCTTTTAGTAAACCGACAAGGTTCTTACGAGGTTGCTCTGTACCCACGTATAGCACATAAGGGTAGTCTATTAACCTGCGCTCCACCGGCCTGAAAACTTGATGGTCAATACCTTCGTAGACCACCGAGATGCGTTCCTCTTCTATCGCCAGGTGGTGTATCAAATCGCGTTTTGTGGTGTGGGACACAGCAATTATGTGGGTGGCTTTTTTAATACCTTTATAGTCCATGGATAGATAGATATAATCCCTGAAATTAGGGCGTTGGATAAAGGTATTCTGCCGTCTAAACTCGAGGTACCTTATGAGGTCATGTACAGTGATAATATAAGGTCTATTAAGGGAGAGGCCATAGCGACCCAGATGGTGATTGGGAAGATGCACGATGCCATCTAGTTGGTTCATCATTCTAACAAAGTGCCTGTCATGCCATATGGCTTTTAGAGCCCTTCGGTTAAAGAATGACACGTTGAATAGCTCGGCGTTACCTTGATAGATATCAGTGAAGAGTTTTGACACATCTAGCTTTTCGGCGAGTTTCTGAACATAGAGATCCAGAGAACCACTGCCCGTTGTTACTACTAGTGTAACCATTCCAGCCTCCCGTAAGATGACAGTCAATCCCAAAACTCTTCAAAACTCGGTCAAGAAACCGCTAACGTATGCCATTACGGACTAGTCTTCAAATATCACTATAGGGGACATTCTCGCACACGTCCGAACTTGGTGTAAGATACTAATAGACCGCAAATTGTGTCCATATGGGCAAGCTTGCGTGACCCTGAGGACTCATAATGATGGTCTATGGGAATATTGACAAAGCCTCAGTAGTGGGTTAGGTGAAAGTGGGGTGGGCGAACAGTTGAGTTGAAAGAGATAGATTTAGGGTATAAACATTAATTAACAAATCCCCGATAGTTAGCTGAACTCAAATTCCAGCCTGTTTGTAATTATTGGAATGATTCAATAACGTCTTTCAGGTCTTGTCTATTGGTCATTTCAGCAACCGTATCTATGAATTCCCTGACTGAGCTACACTCACTTCTCAGTTGCCTTAGCTCTACCCCGATCGGGCTGACGGAGCTGGGTTCGTCAGCGTACGTACCATGCCAGGCAAAGTAAGCTTGATTCAATTTCCTGATATAGTGTCCCTGCGAGAGTAGATGAAGGCGGCGCCGTTCCATAAATTCCTCGGCTTGCTCGATCTCTCCCCTGGCTAGATAATCATCAACCGCCAGCCTTATCTCCCTCATCTCTCTGTCGAAGTCAGACGTGTCTTCTTGAGGTTCTTTCTGCTCAGGGTAGTACCTTTCGCATATGATTGTGCCGATTTCTTCGCTAACCATGCTTGCCACGGTCTCATTCATGGTGGCGATTTCATAATTCCGTTCGATACCAAGGAGGTCCAGTACATATCGAAATCCCAAAGGTTTGAAGGACAGGTATTGATGCACCCATTCTTCAACCGCGGTATCGATGGTGGACTTGAGACTGGCGCTATTGGTGACAAGACTGGGGTATAATCCTCCAAAGCCTCCGGTTTTCACTACCAGAGAGGAAACACCTAATCCATCAGCCCGCGCTTCGATGTCTTCTATTTCCTGTAGAGAAAGGCTAGAGCCCAGCACGATCTCCCTCATGCTTTCTATCCTGACTCTGGGAGAGATCACCAGCAAACGGGGTGGCGTTCCCAGCCTGAGATTTATCGGTGGGAAACCGTAGAGATCCCGTTCAACCAATATTTCTTTTATCTGAATTTCCAGTATCCTTTCTACTGTATCCTCCAAAGATTTTTTACGCTCCTCGCCAGCATAGAAGTATTCCATAACTAGGTCAGTCGTATAGTCGGTGTCTTCGTTTCTGCCATGTACCAACTGGCCCAGTTCATGCGTGATGGCATTAGCTTCCCACACTACAACACTGAAGCGATAGGGCGCCACGATCGAGTTCAGGCTGGTATCGAAGCGGCCACCAACGGCACAGCTTCCGCTGATCAAAAGATTTGACAACGGGGTGATGGCCAGGACTACGATCAGTATGCAGGCGAACCAGCTTGCCAGGCAAGTTCCAATGGCACGACCGGTAGTGAAGTCTAAGGCCTGTCTCACGGCCACGATTCCAGAAATGATCACCCACATAGATACGACAAGCCATATGATACCTCCCACGACGGGTATAAATACGAAGATTCCCAACACCCCAGGGGAAACTGAAAAGCCAGTAGTGCGGAGCAGTTCTCCTATCGTGGTCGATGTCTTGGAACCTTTGAGAATCTTTGTTCCTATGAAATAGGCGAAGAGCGACCAGGAAATCCACAGAATGATTGAGCCAGTCAGGATTATCAACAGGCCAAACACAGACCAAACTCCTGCCATCTTGAAGAGCCCGGCTATACCTATGCCGGTTCCGATTGCAAGGCTTGCCAATACCACGACTAGAGATGCCTGCCAAGTGGCCGTGGTATCAGACTCTACCTCCTCATAAAGGTTGATATCGAGCTTTGTTGCCCGGATTATTTTCTTAACCAGCGAGATCGAATACATACCTTATCTTTCCCTGGCCTTGGTTTCCTAGTGCTATACCATGAGCGGTCTTTGTCCTATATTAAGCTCTGTAGCACGTGGTACTCAGGTTTATGGTATCGCAGTCGGTGAAAGTAGACAAGCATAAAATATATAACGGCTGGCTAGATTGACAGCTATTCGACGCTTCAGTATACTAACAACCACATTAATAGAGGTGGGTAGTAAAAGTGACGCGAATACTAATCGTAGATGACCACCTCATCATCCGCCAAGGATTAAAGCACTTTGTGGAAGACGCCTCTGACAATGCCATCATGGCTGAGACCTGTTCCAGTCAAGAGGCTATTAAACTAATTCACAGAAATGCTCATGATGTAGTATTGCTGGGAACCACATTATCTGCAATTGATCCCATCGAATTAATGAAACAGATTAGGGCTGACAAGCCCGACCTACCTGTTCTGATATTGAGTGCCTCGGATGAAGAGCAATATTGTGGAAGATTACTCCGAGCAGGTGCTTCTGGTATCCTAACAGAACAAAGCGCTACCAGCGAACTTGTGGATGCCGTAGCGAAAGTGTCTCTTGGTCGCAAATATATCTCCCCCTCCTTGGCAGAAATCCTGACCGATTTCTCTCCAGATAGTAATAAGTCATTGGCGGATGCTTTATCTGACCGGGAATATGAAGTAATGGTTTCCATTGCTTCTGGAAAAAGAATAAAGCAAATTGCATATGAAATGTCATTATCAATCAAGACGGTCAGTACTTATCATTCACGTATTCTGCAGAAGCTGAGAATTAACAATGATGCCCAATTGATTCGATATGCTATTGAGCAAGGTATAATTAGGGATAGTATTGTTGCTCGAGAAAAACTGATATTGACTGAGCTTAATATTAGAACAGCCCCAATAATTGCCACAGTCAAGGAAATATGGCGACAACGTAAGGCTATTATCATTCTAATAGCGGTGCTTTCTATTATTACGTATGTCATCCTGACTTACGTCGTCCGAATTGCATTTTAGGCGAGATTTATAAGGCGTCCTGAGGATAGTAGGTTATGGATGCCCATACCGATTAGGAGTATCTCAGCCAATAAAGAAAACCCTTTGTGAACTAGATCACGTTGCCTCTTTTTTTAACCCTCTTGTCTAAAATATAACCAATAGTATAACCAAGAAAAACACGGGTAACTAGGGCAGGCATTGTTACATTCAGCGCAAGTATGGTAATACCGAAACTTAGCAGAATTAGGCCAAGCACGACTAGAGATAAACCGAAAGCCAAGCCAGTGAAGACATAGCGCTTGACATACTGTCTTTCTTCTGCCAACCCATGCGTACGCTTGAGGTGTCTGGAAATGCCTTTTATAGCGCTTAGATAGCTTCTGAAGTTTTTACGGTTCATTTGAGGGGTATCGGATAAACTGGCACCAAGACCGATAATTCGGTTCTGCAAGCTCTGGCATACCTCGCATTCGGGAGCGAAGGCGGCAACCCGCTGGGCTAAACGGAGTAGCAGTGAAAGCTTATACCGCCTTTGGTCAGAAGGACTAATATAATTTTTGGCTTTGATTATTTCGCCAACGACTTTCTCAGTCCAATCATTACTATTATCTACTGGAAAATGAATCGAATCCTTTTGTAGATTTAGCTGTGCCGGCATAGTGATCAACCTTGCATCTTCGCCGCTTAAAACTTCGTGCATAACACCATCTTTTATGACATATTTCCACGATAGTTTATCGCAATTAGCCAGGTCAGCCGGGGTGGTGGTAAGTAGCTCAAAGGGCGTAGACTTTTTCTTAGCCCTTGGGTTGAATATGACTTCCTTAAGACGGGACTGATCGGTGCCTCTTTCCTCTACTGTCTTAGATACCCCTTTGAAGTAGCACCACTGGACAAAACCTCCACAAGTGAAGGCTTTCACCTGTGCAGGTCGAATATTCCATGGCAGATTTGGCTGTGTGCATACTCTTCTAATCTTACGCCGTAGGAATCTGAAGATGACAGTAAATTGCCTGATAGTCTGGCCGATTAGCTCCATTAATCTTGAGCCAAATTTAAAATCTACTTCATTTACGGCCATATTGCATATATGGCTGCGAAAGTCGAGTTCGGATGCTTGCCCCTCATCCTGAAACCAGTCTGCCTCTAGCCTTTTCACAGCTATATCGTATTTGCCGAGTCTATTCAGGTATTCACTGACGCGCCTGATGACAACGGCACCACTTGTTTTGGCATCAATAACTAATGTGCTATCGTAACCCCGCACCTTGTCTCCTGTAGAACATACCATTAGGGCATGATTCCAGTAGCAGCGAGTTCCGAAGCGAATGATCCAACCCCAGAGACTACGCTTGGTGTGAACAAGTAGGACGTCGGCATCTCGCAAGTTGCATACTGTGGCGTCTTCCTTCAAAGTTTTAATTTCAATACTAACCATTTTTGCTTCCCTCCGAAAAAAATTCTAGGGTATCCAGTGCGGTTGCCGGTGGATTCTTTAACTGAATCGTGAAGCAGCTTTTACTACTTCTACCATGGTAGTACCTTCCCATGTTGCTGTTATTATTCGATAGAGATGATGTAGGGGTAGTGAGGCTGACCGCCCTGGACCACCTCAATCTCAAGCTGCGGGTACTGCTCTTTCAAGGCTTGGCTGAGGTTTACTGCCTCATCGTCATCTACCTGATCTCCGTAAAATAAAGAGACTATCTCGGCATTATCAGCATCGACAGCTTTGAAGGTGCTGAAGATGGTCTGGTCTAGGCTGCTACCAGCTACCTTTATATTGCCATCAATAAGACCAATGTAGTCCCCTTTCTTTATCTGTAGTGTGCTTATCTTGGTATCTCTGATGGCACTGGTTACCTCAATTGACCTGACACGCTCCTGTGCTCTGGACATCTCTTCGAGGTTCAAGTCCAGTTCCATCTCACAATTGAAGCCCATCAGGGCTGACAGCCCCTGGGGTATAGACCGTGTCGGCAATACTCTGACCTTTTTCTTGGTAACAGTGGCTGCCTGCTCGGCTGAAGGGATTATATTTTTGTTGTTAGGTAGCACAATCACCTTGTCAGACGGGACTGAATCGATAGCCTGCAAGATGTCGGCACAACTAGGGTTCATTGTCTGACCACCTGAGATTACGGCAGTGGTGCCTAGGCTATGGAACACTTTTTCTAGACCACCTCCAGCGACCACGGCTACGACTGAAATATCGGATGCTGGTACTGGTGCACGACGTATTTGTAAGAAATCTTCGTGCTGGTCATCCATGTTCTGGATTTTTAGATCGTGCACCGAGCCCAAGGAGATGGCAAATTCAATGATCGTGCCAGGATGTAATGTGTGGACATGGATCTTTACTGTCTCTCCATCGCCAACGACGAGCACAGATTCACCCTGACTTTCAACCCATTGCCTTATCTGGTTTTGGTTTAAATCTCTGCCTTTTATGATTAATTCGGTACAGTATCCGTAGGCTTTCTCTTCGCTAGGCATTGCCCTAGCGGCGATAAAAGCTGGCTGCCTGGCTACGTGTGTCTCTTTTTTAATGGAGAATATCCCATCTTCGATCAGTTCAATCTGTTCATCTTCGCCCCGTAGATAGTACAGAATCCCTTTTAGAATAACGAAAATGCCCTGCCCACCGGCGTCCACCACTCCAGCTTCTCTCAGTACATCAAGTAATTGTGGTGTTCTTTCCACAGATTTCCTGGCTTCTTCAACTACCGTCTCCATCAGAGCTAGGAGGTCATGGCTGTCTTGGGCGGCACTAATTTTGGCAGCTGCTGCCACGTCCTTTATCACGGTTAGCATAGTCCCTTCGCGGGGCTTGCTTATTCCTTCATAGGCTGCTATTGAGGCATGGTGAAGAGCATGAGCCATTTCACTGGGGCCTAACGATAACTGTCCTGTAAGACCCTTGGCAAAGCCTTTTATTATCTGGGATAAGATGACGCCACTGTTGCCTCTGGCACCCATCAGAGCACCACGGGCCATAGCCTCAGCGATATCAGAGACGTCTGTATTAAGAGGCTGTGCTGCTTCAGCCATTGTTGATCGCATGGTTAGCAGCATATTGGTACCAGTATCGCCATCAGGAACAGGGAAGACATTTAAAGCATTGATGAGAGTAGCATTTTTCTCAAGCCAGCGTGTCGCTACACAAAACATCTCCCGCAGTTCGTATCCGCTGCATGAAATTCTTGGGTTCCTCTGGCTGACTAATCCTGTACTCATTTTTCCCCTCCCTTTAACGCTAGTTAGCAATATTATTGTATGAGGCAGCATTGTTTTAAAATCGGAAAAGTCTGATTATTTTGTAGGATATTTTTGTAGGACATTTCCTACCTTGAGGCTAATTCGACGGGAGATAAAGTTGAATAGGTGGGACCCCCTTTTTGTTTGGTATGTCAATAATTTCAAAGCCGGCAGCGTCTTCTGTATAGAAGAAAGAAAGTCAGGGTAAGCCAAAAGAATGAACTGCCAGACAATAGCCGCTGTAATAAACCACTTATTGGTTTGAGAGGTTCAAACATGGCAATGGTTGGCATTGGCAGACTAATAGCCACAATAACCAGCCCAAGAATGCCGGCGACTCTCAATGCCTTTTCCTGGTAAGCAATCCTGCGAAAAACCAATATACCTACAAGCAAGGGTACGTAGGAAATTACCGAAACAGTATTGTGTAAAAGGTCGTCAGTAAATTGTTTGGGAATCAAGTCCAGGCTATCTGGAAAGACTCCCAATAGAATAGTGCCTATGGCGTGAATGCACAGTAACATGGTCATTCTCTGTGCCATAATAGTAGAGCTTATGCTTCGATAAAGACCACAGGCAGCTAGACCCATCAATATGCCATAAATAACATAACCGCCATTCAGCAATATCGCATAGGGACTCGCCGGCGTTCCCATCTGACTGATGGTATTTGAAATAGGATCATAATCTGGGGTTATCTGTCCTACAACGATTATGATGGACATCATAATGATAGGTGCAAATACTCCACAGAGCAGCAAGAAGCGAGTTATATTGTCTTCTTTTGATTTCACCGGTCACCTTTTTGCTCGGCATATTAATCTTTAGCAGTTAGGTATTATTACTATTGTATAAAGCAGTATAGTTTTGAAATCAGATAAGTCTGATTGTTTTGTAGGATATTTCCTATTTGAGTCTGATTGGGTGCAGTGGGAAGCCGAAGAAATCGAAGACCAAAGAGTAGCAAGTTGGGGATACATATCAATAGCACCGTTGACTAGTAATGCAGGGAAAGAGGGGAGCTTGATAGCAAATACTAATACAAACTGATACTTATCTGTTATCGGACTATAAGTCGGTCATAGTGAGAAAGCGTAAAATAAGAGTGTTACAGGTTCGAGACCTGTATTGCCTGCCAGATGTAACACTTCCACAAACAAATGTTCTAATACCAATAGAATATGATGTCAACGATATAATATGACTGGGATTTTGGGTTCGTGGCCTAAAGTCGTTGGTTTAAATCCAACCACGGCTACCAAAGTGAAAGTTAAAGGCACAGATCTCAAACCTATGCTTTTTAATTGAAGAAGTATACTTGGCAACAGAACAGCCTGTGCCTCTTAAAGACGGGTATACCGAAAAAGATTGGTAAATTGGGGTTAACTTCTCACATGAAGCTTCCCAAAAGCCGCCATTATTCTGGCGTGCTTCTCGAATATTTCTCGAGGTAGCCCTTCTATTTCTTGCTCTTCTTTACCAACAAATTGCACTGTTTCTTGTGGTGGTCTCAGTGATACTCCCATCTCATCGTAGCTCGGTTTGCCAATCTCTCCAGTTTTTTCGGCCAACTCGTCAAATTGACCGATGTTCATATCTGAGGAAGCTAGGGCGATCTTGGAAAGTTCTGCTGAGTTAACAGATGCGCCAACCAGACCTGCGATAACCATGAGTAGTTCAGCAACTTCTATATTAAGACGTTTCTTACTACGACTGGCAATCCCCATGACACCATGAGTACGATATGTTCTCATTGGGACAGCAACTAACGAACGCAGTCCTGCTTTTCCGAATGATGATAAACCGTATTCTCCATCACGTGATAAATCGGCTATAACAACTTTGAGCCCCATTGTCGCGTGATTGCCTAGGGTATCCCCAGGGCCCATAAGCTCCATATCTTGTGTCATTTCCGGAGTAAATCCACGATGAGCGGCCAATTGCAAACTGTGATCGTCTGACCTAATGAATTGCGCCCAGCAGCAATCTATATTTAGAGTCCCCATTAGCTCATCTAAAATCATCTCGATGAGCAACGAGGGTTCATTTGACAGGGCTAGCACGTAGCTGACCTTACTGATAATGGAAAATATTTCTTTGTTCCTAATAATCGGTAACCATATGAAATAATTTGAAAAGATCCTATCAGAATTATACCGCATCTAAATAAAATGAGAAACCCGAATATTTGGTACTGTCTGACCGGCTTCTTGGAAAAGATGGCAGGCGATTAAACAGCCCAACACACAGATACCTACAACCGCCCCATATGACTCGCTCAGGAGCGTTAAGTTGCTAAACGGGGCTGCCATATCTCACTGCGAGTGCCAAAATGAGGCAGGCTGGTCCCTAGGCGACTTCTCAATGTTTGGCAGGAACCTATAATGAAAAATGGGGCCTCACTTTCGTTTTCATCAACCTGCTGGGTATTGACATACTTTATTCAGTGAATTATAATGAGCGGCTGCGTACACAATATGGATGTATGAGTTCATCTTCCTACCGCCGGTGATTTCAATGGGTACGTAGTGGGTTGGAGAATAAGCTAGGGCATCAGAGCCGATAGGGAGTATAACCGTGGGGGTACAATATTATAGTTAGCGTGAGTTAAAAAGCAGACATCTTTATGCTACTTTTTTATAACTTTGGGGGGAAATATGGAAAGCTTCATCATGTTTATGCGATCGAATATTAATATAAACCAACATAAAAATCCTCAGTTCTAGGGATTGTAAATAAGTGATAGTGAAGAAACAGAGAGCAAATCAGTAGTTACATTGTATAAATAAACAAAGCACTTGTATTAGATAGGTGAAATGTTGGATGGTGTCCCAAAATAGACTCAGCACTATTATGAAGAGGATAATCGACTCGGACTACAGCTCAATAGGAGAGCTATTTAACAGTACAGAGGTCTATTCTATTGGCGAGATTCATGCCTTTCTTAATAAAATCATTGCAGCATGGACCATAAATGAAATTACACCAGGGGTTGTGTATACATTATTGAAATTCGTATATATATACTTAAATTCGCCTAGAATCCAGATCAACTTCAAGAATCAAACACCAATACCGATTTGCTACTTCTCTTCATACTTGCTCCCAAGTGCTTCCCTTCTCTACTCCTATTTAATAACCTCGTCCTTAGCCGTGACACTTTTTCCGCTGGATAAGACAGATCGCCATTTGAAGGAATATATCGAAAAGCAGAAACCGCCAGTAGTTATCATGACTATCTCGCAGTTCTTAGACGTTCATCCTTTGAGGCTATTGGTTCAATATTTTCATGGTAAGAATCTAAAAATCGTTGTCGGCGGAATACCGTTTGTGTATGACAAGAGCTTGAAAGAAAACTTTTCCACTTGTGTTTTTCCGGATGATCTGGCTGAACTAACAGTGTTACTGGAGAATTCACTCAAGAGGGACACAGATGAAAAAATTTGATATAGGTATAGTCGCCTGTGCATCCATGCATAAACAGATTGAAGACTGCTTGACATCGCTAGAGGGTTCTTTCCATATATACCCGATAATACCCTCCTGCACATTTTCAATAAAGATCGATTTAATCAGACATTACCTTGACATTTCTACAGCTAGAAATGCTGTGACTCTCTTGGCCTATGGTGTATGCCACTCACAGCTATTACCCTTACTTGCAGAATATGGTGACAGCGTCGTCAAGGTTGAAGGAGCTAACTGCTATGAAATGTTTTTAGGGAGGGAGAAATACACTGAGTACCATAGAAAGAGCTATTGGATGCTTAATAAACCATTTTTTACTAAATGGAAGAACGAGCTTTTAACTGGATTCGGGGTAGGTACCAACAATGATGGGAATTTGATCGGAGATTCATTCAAGAAGATTGTATACTTGAGGTTTGACAAGGATGAGCTTAGTACGGATCTCCTTGAAGATTTTGTGAGAACTGTAGGCTTGGACTATGAGATACACTCGGTGGATACAGTAAATCTAGAACAACTGATTAAGGAAGCACTTGCCTCCTCACAATACACCAGAAAACTGAAGATGTCGAAGTCTTCCTTGGAATATCCGCACGAGTCTGAGACGAAAAACATGATTGAAAACATTGGCGAGGTCATCTACAAAGTAGACGTGCATACAAAACAGTTTACATTCGTGAGTCCACAAGTAAAGAGTATTCTTGGTTATACCCAGGCTGATTTCCTGGATATCATGAATGACTATCTTCGGAATCCCTTCTATCACAAAGACGACAGACAACGGGTTATTACTGGAAGATATAGATTTCTTCTTAGGTGCTTGAATGAGGGTATGCAAGAGCCCTACGAGGAAGAATATCGGGTAAAACAAAAGAACGGTAGTGTCATCTGGGTAAGAGAGAGTATCTATCCCAGCTACAATTCAGAGGGTATCATTGAGGCTTTTGTGGGGAAAATTGCAGACATCACCGAGCGTAAGAAGATAGAGGAAGGGCTGCAGTATGAGCGAGACAGGTTAACCCGTATTCTGGATACAATGGAAGACGGGATTTACATTGTCAATCAGCGGTATGAAATCGAATATGCGAATCCTGCTCTGG
>Ga0209427_10006514_pt1 | contig 13310 bp, 9 predicted proteins | sample DeeMarSWOR136_30_FD_187465 | JGI IMG/M metagenome (GOLD analysis project Ga0209427, IMG submission 187465) | Marine sediment microbial communities from White Oak River estuary, North Carolina - WOR-1-36_30 (SPAdes) (version 2) | ecosystem: Environmental > Aquatic > Marine > Intertidal zone >... | reverse complement strand
ATTTGGCGGGTTTTGCTACTTGAATTCGGCCGCAATCGCTGCCGAATATCTCAGCAAGCACGGGAAAATAGCTATAGTTGATATCGACTACCATCATGGTAACGGACAACAGAATATATTCTACGAGCGCTCAGATGTCCTGACAATCTCTATTCATGGCCAGCCACGCTTTGCATTTCCTTACTTTAGTGGTTTTAAAGCTGAAAAGGGTATTGGGGCAGGCAAGAACTACAACATGAATATACCTTTGCCAGAGAGTGTTGACGGTAAGCGATACCATAGAGCCCTCGAGAGTGCTGTGAAGCGGGTGAAAAGATTTCGTCCTGACTTTTTGATTATTGCCCTTGGTTTAGATACAGCCAGAAGTGACCCCACGGGTACATGGAGCCTGGAAGCCGAAGATTTCGAAGCCAACGGGTGGATGCTCGGTTCATTAAACCTGCCTACGCTTGTTAGTCAAGAGGGTGGCTATGACAACCGCATTCTTGGTATCAACGCAAGGCATTTCTTTAAGGGATTATGGTCAGGCGCTTTTACATAGGATGTAGCTCGTCAGCATGAATGGGACACTTTTGGGACAGAAGCAACAACCCCGAGTACACTCTGACGCTCTGTGTGATGTGCTGAGAGAAGCATCAAGGAGGCTGACTATAATTGAAACGTTATCCACACTATCATATGAGATAAGCAGATGCTTCCACATTAGTTGAGGCTACGAGATAGCAGCCTTCATCCCAGACGTTTATACGCTTGGGGATGATAAGCTAATCCAGCAAAAGAGGCTGAGGTGAAATCAAAGCGAAGATGTAACAAATACCTGTTTTGTCACATCTGCTACTCGATTAGCGGTTGTAGTACGAAAAGATAGTTATGTAATTCACCTTCTCGTTCAATCAGGATTTCAATCTCCTCGCCATCCTGGCTTAGCATACTTCTGATTTGCGGTAACTGGGAATCCGATATGTTTGCTCCATTTATCTGTACGATTTCATCACCGACCTCCAGCCCCGCTTCGTGGGCTGGTGAGCCTGCATAGACGTGATCAATAATCACCTTCTGAAACGCATCATCTGTAACCAGTTCCAATCCGGAGCAGTTGACCTCGAACTGGTCATGGTACAACCGATTAGGCTCAAGAGACATCCTTTTCTGTTGGAGGTCAATAAAAACGTTGAAACGCTTAAGCACGCCATTCCCCAGAATACCCATGGGGCCAGACCATGATGATGCTCCTGCTTCAGCAATGGCTATATTAGCCGGTACGGTGGAAAATTCATGTTCGCTGATGTTCAATTCTGCGAGCATAGTAGTGTAGACATGAGAAGTTTCTGTACTCAGGCTCTCAGTTTCCCGTTCATAGTAGGTATCCACCTCCGCTAACAGGTCATTTTCCTCAATAAAGGGCGTGTTGAAATAGAAAGTGCTCCCCGCTCCAGTATCCACCAGTACCTTTCCGGTGAAGGTATTACCACTCTTGAAAGCGGTCGTTACATTAGTAAAGATCGCAGTGCCCTGCACCTCAAGAGCATAACCACTATCACCAAAGTCATACTCAAATCTATTGTTGTCATATATCTCGATAAGCATTGCATCATAGTCGATTCTTACCGCGTATTGGGACAAGATTAGCCATCCTATAACTCCATCGATGGGAGTACCTATTCGCTTCTTTATGTGGCCGAGTTCGGCGATGCCTAACGTGACATCCTGAAAGCTTACATCTTCAACATACACAATATGATCGGTTGACTGCACGATTTCGGCCATTCCGGTTGCGCCCTCTCGGGATACCGTTTCATCCCCGACGATGTCAAGTCTGTCAGCAGTCCGCGCATTGATTACGGTCCCGCCAGCACCGGTATCGAAGATAAAGTTAAGTGGACTCGATTCATCGACGGAGAGCTCCATTAATATCACGTTTCCGTATAGTTGGAAAGGAATTGAAGCCAGAAGTCCTTCATTTCTCGTACTTTCATCCAGTTGCACTTTCACACATGGCATTGGAGACAGGCCCAGTATTAAAATGGCTCCCGCCAATATCATCAGGATTCTTGTCATAAGACACCCCTTCTTCCCTTTGTTTCTCCTGCGAGATTGCTCTTTATTCTATAGTATATAACGTCAGATGGACAAAAAGGTTGCACCCATAATATATATTGAAATCAAACGATATGGCCAGACGCTTCCACATTAGTTGAGGCTACGATTACAGCCTCCATCCCCTCTTCTGATTCTGGTAATGCAGCAGGCATAGAATTACGGTCCATAATTTGCTACCATCTCTCACTATAATGGGAATTTTGAGTATTGCCGGAATGAAAAGAATCGGTGTTCTTCTTGCCGTGCTTTTTCTTGCCGCGGCCGGCCTTTGTTGCGGAGGCGGAAGCGTAGGCGGCGGGCCTGCCTTTTCCGAACCCGAGTATTCGCTGATATTCCGCCGGCAAGCTGTTGACGAGTATGAACTCGTCTTCACGCTCTCAAACTGGCAATCCCTTCAGCGGAGACCCTTCGAGTACGTGCCCGGGACGCTGAAATTCACCGATGAGACTTATGAAAACGTAGGCATCAGGTATAGAGGAAATTCCTCCTTCTACGGCGTCCCTCCTCCCAAAAAACCCTTCAAGGTGGACTTCAATCTCTACGTGAGCGGGCAGCACTTCCACGGTGTGAAAAAACTCAATTTCGCCAATTCCCTGTGGGACCCGAGCATGATGCGCGAAGTACTTGGTTATGACACTTTTGCTGCAGCCGGATGTCCCGCAAGCAGAAACAGCCACGTCAAACTGTACGTGTCTGTGCCCGGAATATATGAGCGGGAACTTTTCGGGGTATACATAGCTATAGAGCAGGTGGACAAGGTATACCTCACCGACCGGTTTTCGAACAACGGTGGCAACCTTTACAAGGCCGCTATGTGGGGCGCTGACCTGAAATGGCTCGGAGGGGAAACCGCTCCCTACAGGGAATGTTACGAGAAGAAATCCAATGAAGTGCTGGATGACTGGTCCGACCTCATCCATTTCATCGACGTCCTGAACAATACGGATAGCGCGTCTTTCAAAACTGAAATTGAGAAGGTTTTTAACGTGGACGGGTGCCTTTCATACCTTGCTGCTAACACGGCACTCTCTAATCTGGATTCAGTCGCGGGCCGTAACTGTAACTTCTATCTCTACAATAATCCGGCGACTGGTAAATTCGAGTTTATCCCCTGGGATTTGAACGAAGTGTTCGGGAATCACACCTTCCCTCGGGACAACGGCCTGACGGCAGATGAAATGCTGACCCTCGATATCTACAAACCCGTTTCGCCCGGTGAACACGTGTTGATAGAGAGGATCCTAGCTGTTCCGGAATACATGGACGTATATCTTGCGAAACTGCGGGCACTTGTGGAGGGATATTTTTCCGAGAGTTCCATGCATTTGGAAATAGAAACTATATATGACCTCATTAAGAACGATGTGTATCTCGATATTTACAAGCAATATTCGAGTGCGGATTTCGACAAAAGCATCGTCGAGGACATTCCCGATGATACAAGCCCGGAGCGAATTCTCGGACTGAAACCCTTTGTAACACGGCGAGTAACCAGCATCCTTGAGCAGTTCGAACCATAGAGAGGATCAGAGGAGAATACCGGATCTCAACTGGCGAGTTCTATTGGGGAAGGCGAATTTAATTGCATCCTGAAAACCCTCGGAACGCGCCAACCTAGAGGCACACTGTTCAGCGAGAACGGGATTTCGGGGAATTTATCGCTGTCTTCCAAGGCCCGAATCTTCGCCTTACCAATGGATAGGGGTCGGCTGCCAACCCCGATTTCGAGTTTATCGCCCGCGACCTTGTCACCGATCACGTTCAATAGCAACCAGCAGATTTTCCTGAAATTTCGGTTATTCCTGCCCTTTTTCAGCTGCTCTACCTCTCCCATAATTTGTCACAAGCTTCAGGCGATGGTATGGAGATAGGAGAACAGCGCTTGGATTATTGCCGGTGACCATGTCTTTCACTACAATATAGGTGACAGGAGCCTTTGAATGCATGATGAAAATAGTATCGTGTCCGACGCATAGACCATATATGAAGTTCAGCTCAGTACCCTCTCGATTCATAATCTCTGCTTGGGCTATGGGATTACAGCTTATGTCTAGAGGGGTTACCAATTCGTCAGGTATTCCCGTCTCTTGAGCTTTCAAACCACCTACCATACATGCTACCGAGATAACCTGAAAACCAGCTCTATCCAGAAAGCGGGCAAATTCTCTGCCCTCACGGATTAAGCCAATACATACCGCTAATCCCACCTTTTTGGCACCCAGTTCCCTGGCGAATTCGATGCATTGTTGCACCCGAGACCAATCATAGCTACCTCTCTTGAGCACTTTGGCTGCAGCCAAATGCAACTTGCTAGCGTCGGGCTCAAGATATTGCCGTTTACTTTCCTCGATTATTTCCGGGAACTTTTGCGCCTGGCAATATTCAGGGACTCCATGGGGATACTGCGCCAGACACTCGTTGTTTTTACACTGGTGACACTGGATTGTTTTAGCTTCTTGAGCCATTTTCCCTCCTTACCAGATAAATCTTTATATATGCTAAAGTTCTTTGGCTGATTCTATCCTTCGACTCCGGCCAATGTCAATTAGCGCAATGAGGCGGTCTAATAATTGTCTTAAGAGCTCAGTCACCTGGTCGCCTGAATATCCTTCAATTGCACAAAATGTAGTATAATGCTCAGAAAATCCTATGCAGCAAATAAGAGCAGGTATAATAAATGTCACCGGTTATGTGGGTGCTGAACTAGCTCGCCTGCTTTGCCAACATCCCCAAGTAGAGCTCGTCACTGTCACCGGGAGAAGCTCAGCCGGGCAAAAATTGGACGACGTTTTCCCCAGCTTCGCGGGAACTAACTATATAATAAAGGCCGAGCTTGATAGCGAAATCGACATCGCCTTCTCAGCAATGCCTCATAAAAGCAGTGTAGATGTAGTACCATCTCTGCTAAAACGAGGAATCAGGGTTGTCGATGCAAGTGCTGATTTCAGGTTAAAGAACGCTGGCGAATATCCCAAATGGTACGGGTTTACCCATCCATCACCTGAGCTACTGATAGAGGCGGTTTTTGGTTTACCCGAGTTGCACCACAGTGAAATTACGTCAGCCTCACTGGTTGCAAACCCGGGTTGCTATAGCACCAGTGCTATCTTGGCCTTAGCACCCATGGTCAAAGAAGGGCTTATTTATCCCGATATAGTAGTGGATAGTAAATCAGGCATCTCGGGCGCAGGCAGAGCACTGAGCTTGACTACTCATTATTCCGAGGCCAACGAGGACATCCATGCTTACTCCCTTGATGGACATCGCCATTTACCTGAAATGGAACAGGAATTGAAAGCGCTTAATCCATTATCTTCTCCATCGATAACCTTCGTGCCTCACCTGGTGCCAATGACCAGAGGCATATTGAGCACCTGCTATGCGAGATTAAAAGACGACAAATTGCTCAAAGACACCAAGGCTGAAAAAAAGCTAAGCCACATATACCGAGAATTCTACAAGCGCGCCCCCTTCGTTCAAATAACGACCAAACCTCCTCACACCAAGCATGTCTGGGGTACCAACATTTGCCTTATTTACCCTACTGTCGATTCGAGGGTGGACAGGCTTATAGTTATTAGCTGTCTGGACAATCTCGTCAAGGGAGGGGCAGGACAAGCGGTGCAAAATATGAATCTGATGTTCAACCTACCTGAGGCAACAGGGCTGGAAGCTTTAGCCATTTACCCTTGAAATGTGCAGATTATTCGTCTAATTCTTATTTGCGCTTCATTGCTAAGGTTACAGAGAGTAGCAGATACATTTCAATGCATCATCATTTTGTCCATCACCCTCATAAATCTTTGTGCTCAAAAGTGTCGACCCATTACAATGAAGAGGCGGAGCGTTTGGTTATAGGGGTCAGTGACCATGGTCAAGGTTTATCCTCCAGCGAGCAGGCCAGAATCTTCGGTCTATTCCAGCGTCTGGAGAATAAGAGGCCCGACCAAGCCAGAGGGGCTGGGCTCGGTCTAATGATTTGCCGGAGACTAGTGGAAGCCCATGGTGGGTAAATATGGGTGGAGTCTAAAAAAGGTAGAGGTTCAACCTTGTTCTTCAGTCCGCCTCGTAGAAAGGGTACAGACACAGGTAGGGTTAGCCTTGAAACAGCAAAATGATACTTATTATTTTTAATCTGAATCAGACGCTGGTAGATTTTCCATAAGGGGGGTGGGTAGGAAAGATAGTTTGAGGGTCAAGGTTAGCATAGTATAGTCACTTATTGATACAAAAGTCACAGACAATAAGGGCGGTGGGTTATAAAATCGAGTTTATGTATACTTAGTGTCATTGTGAGGCACTAAGTGTCGTGGCAATCTGAGTAGATTGCTTCGATGTTCTCGCAATAACACATAAGCCTGTGAGTATAAATAATAGGAATGCTGGCGATAACTTTCTCGACAAAAAGCTTGACAGTGGGGGTGATACAATATTAACTATATTCGTTCGTATAAAACCCTCTCCCTTCGCGGGAGAGGGTCTGGGTGAGGGTGAATATCCCCTAACTCTAACTCTCTCACTAGGGGAGAGAGAATTATAATGATTTATGCAGTTGATTATGAAAAAATAGCTAATATAATGGATAAGAATAGATGAAGAAAGAGAAAAGGCTTCTATTGTTCTTAGTACTGGTTCTTGTTGGTGCGCTGCTTTATAGCTTTGTCCCTGCTTGGGCCGGTGAAAATCTTGGTCATGCAACTTCACTGGCTGAAGCCAGAAAGGCCCTGGAACAAGAAATTTTACCTCTGACTGGAGATGGCTTAGTTGGCATCGCCCATTCGGAAGCTGAGAACGAAGTCATCGTCTTTGTCGAGGATGAACAGACGAAGCAAAGCTTGCCGCACTCTTTTAAAGGCCACACAGTGCGCACAGAAGTTACCGGGAAAATACACACACTTTATACTCAGGTAGAGGAGCCCATAACCTATGTCAGTGAGGATCGTCAAGACGATGTCAGACCTCTGGTCGGCGGGACAAGCCTGTCAGCCTACGTCACGAAAGGGCCTCTAATATACGTGTATGCCGGCACCCAGGGTATGGTCACCTATGACGACAAGATTTTGTCTAACGCCCACGTTATCGCCATGGAGCCAGGTGCGGATACGTTTCTCGCCATAGGGACAACCATCATCCAGCCCGGAAGTGGCGACGGAGGAAGGTTAAGCGACCGTGTGGGGGCACTCGAGGCATATATACCTATTGACTTTGACCCTGACGCGGAAAACTACGCTGATGCTGCTATAGGTAGTATTGATGGTGGTATTGAAGCATCTCCTGGCGAGCAGTTTTATGAAGAGGGTAATTACTGGATTGAAGGGTGGACCGAGGTCTCCAATGGAGATATCGTACGAAAATCTGGGCGCAGGACTGGAGTAACCAGCGGCGAGGTGGTTCACACCGATGTCTCTGTGGTGGTTTGGTACGGCGACCAATCAGCTTATTTCACGGACCAGATTGTAGTAACTCAAGAGAATTGGTCCTTCGCAAAGCCAGGTGACTCAGGCTCCGCGGTGGATAAAGATGGAAAGTTTGTGGGGCTGGTTTTTGCTGGCTCTGAAACCCACGCGATCATTAACAAGGCAAAGCACATTATTGATGGGCTTGATATTGCTGTTGAGACTCTGGTGGATAAGCATATCCTTACCGTCTCCAGCACCACTGGCGGTGAAGTAGACACTCCTGGTGAGGGGAGGCATGTCTACGCTGCCGGGACGGTGGTTGCTCTCGTTGCTGAGCCCGCTGAACACTACCGGTTTGTAGAATGGACTGGCGATGTAAGCACCATCACCAATATCTACGCTACCTCGACCACGATCACCATGGACGACTCCTATACCATCACCGCTAACTTTGAACTAGAAGAGAATTGGTGTAGCCTCACAATCTCCAACACCCATGGTGGTCTGGTAACCACCCCTGGCGGGGGAGAGTTTCTCTACGAGGCTGGGACAGTGGTTCACCTTGTCGCTGATCCTGACGCATTCTACCAGTTTGTCAATTGGACGGGCAATGTGGACACCATCGCCGATGTCAATGCTACCGAGACCACCATCACCATGGACGATTCCTACGCCATCACCGCTAACTTTGAACCAATACAAGGTCTGCATAGCCTCGCCACCTCCAGTACCCCTGGCGGCTCAATAACCGAACCCGGTGAGGGGATATTTCTCCACTTTGCTGGAACAGAGGTTACCCTTATCGCCGAGCCTAACGAAGGCTACCAGTTTGTCAACTGGACTGGGGATGTAGTCACCATCACCGATGTTTATGATGTCACCACCACCATCACCATGAACGACAACTATTCAATCACAGCTAACTTTGAGTCGTTATATCCTGATCCCCTAGTGCAATTGACGATATCCAGCACCGCTGGCGGTGAAGTGACCACCCCCGGTGAGGGGACATTTTTCTATGCCCTCGGTACCAAGGTCAACCTTGTGACTGAGGCAATGGGTAACTACCAATTCACCAACTGGTCAGGCGATGTGGACACCATTGCTGATGTTAACGCTGCCTTGACCACCATTACCATGATCAGCTCCTACTCTATCAAAGCCAATTTTGATGGAACTGGCTCGCGGTGCTGCACCGTCACCGCCGCCTACGGCTCGCCAATGGCAGAGGAAATAGAAATCCTGCGTGAGTTCAGAGATGAATACTTGCTCACCAGCCCGCTGGGACAGGCCTTTGTAGATTTCTATTACTGGGTCAGCCCACCAATTGCCGAGTTTATAACCGAGCATCCCAACCTGAAGCCGCTAGTGAGGGCTGGACTATCGCCCACTGTGGCTATGAGCGCCATAGCCATCAACACCACTCCGGCCCAGAAGCCAGCTATAGTAGTCTTATTGGTGCCGATTTCAGTGGCACTGGTGGTATGGATAAAGAGACGGCGAGGCAGAGGTCCAGAGTATACCTGAGGGCAAAATTGCACACCGGGCCTATAATGGAATAAGCACCTTTTAGACCGTTATTTCATGACGTTAAGAGAATATTCTGCTATATAACAGTACCGCCATCTACAACCAGGACATGTCCGGTTACATAGCTGGAAGCATCAGAAGCCAGGAAAATCACAGCTCCAACCATATCATCCGGTTCGGCTACACGCTGCAATGGAGTCCTCACCATAGCACCTTGCAGAACAGCCGGGTTGCTCCAGAGAGCTTCGCTGAATCGAGTTTTAGTCAGCCCCGGCGCTATCGCATTCACCCTGATATTATATTGAGCCCACTGCTGTGCCATAACTTTCGTTGCCATAATCACCCCAGCCTTACTTATGGAGTAAACTGGTAAAATGTCGGGGGTAATCCCAGCTACTGAAGCGACATTGATAATTTTGCCCCCACCCTGCTCTTTCATCAGTCTGGCTACCGCCTGGCTGAGAAAGAATAAGCCTTTCAAGTTGAGATTCATAACGGAATCCCACGCACGCTCTTCTACATCCATAGCCTGGTCCATGGTCGGGTTGGTAGCAGCGTTATTCACCAGAATATCAATTTTACCAAACTCATCTTTCACCTTCGGGACCAGATTATTTATCTCCTCCATCCTGCCCACGTGTGCTGCCACAGCCATTGACCTTCGCCCTAATCCTCTAATCTCTGTAGCCACCTGCTCAAGGTCCGGTAATTTGCGACTCGTTACAGCTACGTCAGCACCAAATTTGGCAAGCCCCATAGCAATAGACTTCCCGATGCCCCGACTGCCACCGGTCACCAGGGCTACCTTACCCGATAGAGAAAAAACATTTGGAGAGACACTCATTGCTCACCTCCTGAACAAGATTCATCAGCCCCGACTTGTCGGGGCTGACACCAGAGTATATATTACAGATGAGGCGATACGCAACTCAAATAGCATGTATTTATGCATCGTGCCAGATATCTAGCTCTATCCCCATATCTTAGCCTTTGTGGGTGGAGGTACGGTTATATCGTCTTTGGTATTAGTACGGTGAATTGAAGGCTACGGGTGGTTTGTCCCATTTTTTAATATGTGCTGTTGCATGGCTTAACACATACTCAGATGCTTAAAGATAAATACGAAAATCAACAGAACCGTTTGACTTGCCCGCAACATGTTATTATGATTACCGAATACCGTTAGAGTAATATATTCTATGGCCAGCACCACAGCGGGAGGAAGCCTATATGATGGGACTGAAACAGGAACTTATTGAGCTTATAATACAAATCGGTGCAACTAATGCCCGGGTCACCACTAGGGAGCGTCTTACCGGTCCTCCCTCTGCTGATCCCACGTATGTACTGCCTTCGGCGCAATCGGTTATTGCTTTCAATATTGCCCTTGACCGCGACTTCATCCCCGATTATTTTGGCAAAGTTAGCCGTCTCCCCTTCCGTTATGAGATGTACCGTGGCTATCAAGCTGTCGGTAGTATCGGCAGACAAATGGCTGATTATCTTAGGTCCCGCGGTTACCAGGCATTTGGTTGCTCCCCGAACGGCGTTTACAGGCGTGAAAGTAAACCCGGTTTATTAGTACCGGATTTCTCGCATCGTTACGCAGCATTGGCTTCAGGCTTGGCGGTACAAGGGTGGAGTGGTAATGTACTTACCCCACGTATCTGGGCGGCAGCATTCTATGGGTCAGTTATTACGGATGCCGAACTAGAGCCTGATGAGCCATCATCAGAAGTCATCTGTGACAAATGCAAGTTGTGTACACTTGTCTGTCCACCGCAGTTCTTTTCTGCAAAAGAAACCCAGACAACAGTTTTGGGAGGTAAAGAATATACATTTTCCTTAAGGCGAAATCACCTGCGCTGCGGTATCTCTTGTGCTGGTTTTGCTGGCTTGAATCGTGATAGGAGGTGGGGCTCATGGTCAACTGGACCGTTCGTTACGCCTGAGAATGATGATGAATTATTAGACTTTAACCGTAAGGCAATGCAGGATCCGCAAAATGCTCACTTAATCTCACATATATATCCCACCGTCCTCGATAGAAACAAAGGTGGTGGTGTTCTAATGCGCCGACTTATTGATACCAATCCTACCTGCTGCAACTGTTTGTTGGTTTGCTCTGGTCCTCGAGAATGGCGTGAGACGTTAGTAAAATTACTTCACGTTTCCGGGCATGTAGTCTGGGACGATAATCAGGAAGTGGTCCAAGACCGAGACAGAGAGAATTCAGAAACCTTGACTCATAAGCTGAAGAAGATGTTACCGCAGATTGACTGACGCGTAATACGATCCTGAATCAACAAGCTACAAAACTAAACTGGCAAACCTCTGCCTGAGACAATTAACAATCTATTGTTTTATTACGTTCCTGAAACTCGGATTACAAATTTCAACTATTCATTTCCTGATATATACATCTATAATGGTATAGCATATTTATACCCATGGATGGACAAATATCCCGATGTTTGTTCAATGGTACCCATTCGAATAAAATTGCGTTCTTTCATCAGCGCAAAGACTAATAAAACCCTCGGAAATGGACGGAGATATCAGGGATTCACTAAGTTCGCATCATCTCTAAATGAAAAAACGCTAGTAGTAAGAGACTAGCGTTGCTAGTACTGAATGGTGGAGATGAGGGAGGCCTCATCTCTGCCGGCCCCAAACATCTTCTCCCTCCTCAAACTTCACCAAAATAAGCAGTTTTCTATACCCCGTCTAGTCAGATATTATTGTTGGTATCGCTGTTGGTGTTTGCCTTATGATTGTATTGCTATAGGTGGTCTGTCCTATCTTTGATGTGTTGCTTCTATTCTAATCTTGTCGTTTTGTAATGTATTCTATTTGAGGCTCCTTGGGGTATAATTTAGTTATTGAAAAGTCAATGAAAAGAACCTTTCTTACTTAGAGAGGCGGAGTATGAAGATACTTAGTTCGAGGAGACACTATTGGATGGCAAGAGTTAGTATCATTTTAATTCTGGTAGCTTTAATTACAGAGATGACGGGCTGTTATTACCCCGTTCCATGGATTCAGTACAAACTCACCATCTCAAGCACAGCTGGTGGTTTGGTCACCATGCCTGGAGAAGGCACATTCACCTATACCAGGAGAACGGTGGTCATCCTAATGGCCGGGACCGAAGAGGACTACCACTTCGTCAATTGGACTGGCGATGTGAGCACTATCACCGATGTTAATGGTGTCACTACCACCATCACCATGAACGGTGACTACTCCATTAGTGCCAACTTTAAGGCCAACTTTATGGTCGTCGCAGACAGGTATCACACGGTGGGGCTTAAGGCCAACGGCACCGTGGTCGCCGTGGGAGACAACAGCTCCGGGCAGTGTGATGTGGGCGGCTGGACAGAGATCGCCCAGGTCGCCGCAGGTGGCAATCATACGGTGGGACTTAAGTCTAATGGCACCATGATCGCCGTGGGAAACAACAGCTCTGGGCAGTGCAATGTTGGCAACTGGATGGACATCACCCAGGTAACTGCAGGCATCGATCACACGGTGGGACTTAAGTTTGACGGCACCGTGGTCGCCGTGGGAAGCAACATCTCTGGGCAGTGCAATGTTGGCGGCTGGACGGACATCGTCCAAGTCGCCGGAGGCGGCAATCATACGGTGGGGCTTAAGTCCGACGGCACTGTAGTCGCCGTGGGAAACAACGGCTCTGGGCAATGCGATGTCGGTAACTGGGAGGGCATCAGACAGGTCGCCTGCGACTATGCTCACACCGTGGGGCTTAAGTCCGACGGTACCGTGGTCGCTGTGGGATGGAACAACAACGGCCAGTGTGATGTCGGTGGCTGGACAGGTATCACCCAGGTCGCCGCAGGCACATATCACACGGTTGGGCTTAAGGCCAATGGCACCGTGGTCGCCGTGGGCAGCAACGGATCCGGGCAGTGCGATGTGGGCGGTTGGACCGACACCATCCAAGTCGCCACAGGCGGTTTTCACACGGTGGGGCTTAAGTCCGATGGCAACGTGTTCGCCGTGGGATGGAACAACAAAGGGCAGTGCGATGTGGGCGATTGGACGCTGAAATGAACTTTGCCCATACCTCCGCCCATAAGGTCTGAGGCACGATTATATTATTGTAGCGATCCACCTTCACTTCCCTGTTATTGCGAACACCCTACATCTTTTGTCATTATGAGCGAAGCGTGGCAATCAAAGTACCGCTTCCAAGATTGCTTCGGCACTGTTGTGCTTCACAATTACAGAGAGGATGAGCTTTCTGCGGCCGCTAAGATA
>Ga0209427_10006513_pt1 | contig 13310 bp, 6 predicted proteins | sample DeeMarSWOR136_30_FD_187465 | JGI IMG/M metagenome (GOLD analysis project Ga0209427, IMG submission 187465) | Marine sediment microbial communities from White Oak River estuary, North Carolina - WOR-1-36_30 (SPAdes) (version 2) | ecosystem: Environmental > Aquatic > Marine > Intertidal zone >... | reverse complement strand
AGAGTATATTTCAATAATACCATTTTCAGGAGTAAATTTTATAGCATTTGATAATAAATTTGTAAACACTTGGGATATGCGATCAGAATCAACCTCTAAGGAAAAATTTTGTTCTACTAATAACTCCACATTCAATTTCTTTAAATTTATTTGATAGTCCAATTGATTTATACAATTCTGAATAATGGGTCTTATCTTAGTAATTTGTTTATTGAGTTCCATTTTTTTAGCTTCAATTTTTAAGACATCCATTAATTGATCAATATACTTTCCCAATCTCTTTACATTATTCTGAACTCTCAATAAATCATCTATTATTTCATCATCTAAGTTATCATATTTAGTTAATATTAAGTCTGTATAACCTCCTATTGAGATTAATGGAGTTTTCAATTCATGACTAACCATAGTTAAAAAATTTGTTTTTAATTGATCTAACTTTTTTAATTCAATATTTTGCTCTCGCAACTTACGTTCTGATTCTTTTAATATTTCTTCAGCTTTTTTTTTATCAGACACATCAATCATGACATTTAAGTCTGCCAATTCTCCCTGAAATTGAATGCCTTTTGAATAGAGCTCAACCCATTTAATTTTCCCTGATTTTGTTATATATCTAAAGCTATAAAGAGCAGCAGCGTCTTTATTTGCTTTTTGATTATCTTTTATTTGTTCCAATATATAATGGAAATCGTTTGAATATATCCTTTTTAGATACTGATTTTGTTTCCATCCTATCATTTCTTCGAAAGAAAATTCGCTAATCTCTGACATAGCTTTATTAGCATATACCACAAATCCGTTTTTAATAATTCCGATTCCTAATAAAGAATTTTCGGCCATTGTTCGGAAATTTTCTTCTGATTCCTTTAGCTCTTTAGTTCTTTCAAGCACTTTTTGTTCTAATTCTTTGTTTAAACGCTTCAATTCTTCATCAGCTTCCTTAATCTTTTGCTCTGCTTTTTTACGCTCCGTAATATCTCTAGAGATCATTATTACTTTCATTCGATTATTTTTGTCATGAAAGACTTTAGCTTTCACTTCAATCCAAAGATGGTGCCCATCTTTATGCCTAACTCTAAATTCTCCACTGTCCTCTGTTCTACCTTCTCTAAGTCGTACAAGACCATAATTCACATCATCGGGATGTGCAAATTTTAAAATAGAATTTCCTAAAAGATCTTCCTTTGTATAGCCTAAAATTTTCAAATGAGCTTGTTCATTAATATATTCATATCTTACACGGTCATTAAGTAAACAGATTAAATCATTCACATTTTCCGTAATTAATCGATATTTCTCCTCTGATTCCTTAATTTTTTCTTCAGCTTCCTTTTTTTCAGATATATCCATTGCCACAGCTATAACTTTAACCGAATCATCAATTTCTACCAAACTTCCCCTGACAAAAATGGGAATGTAGTGCCCATTCCTATGACGCACTCTTAACTCTGCTGATAATATCTGTCCATTCGGTTGTGCATCATACATTATTACTTTTAGTGCTTGCACATCTTCAGGGTGAATGAATTTATATACATTTTTCCCAATAAGATTCTCTGGCTTAAACCCAAATATATCGAAACATTGAGGACTAATATATGTAAAATTAAGGTCTAAATCTAATTCTACTATGATATCTGAAATATTATTTATGATATTGCGGTATTTTTCTTCCGATTTCTTTAATTTTTGTTCTAAAACATATTTTTCTGTGATATCTCTTATTAATCCATTAAATCCTACTTTTTCTCTATCTGAATTGTATCTCAAATATACTGAGATCTCAACCATTATATCCATTCCATCTTTTCTTGTGATTTTATGTATAAAATCATGTAATCCAACTCCCGATTCATAAACCTTATTAAAGCTTTTATAAATCTCTTTCGTAGTCTGAGGATCAACAAAATTCTTGAAATTTTTATCCAATAATTCTTTTCTTGGATAACCAATAATTTCACAGAATGATTCATTTATGAACTTAACATTCCCTTTCAAATCGGCTTCAAAATAACCTGTCTTTAATTTGTCATGAAGTTCACGATATTTTCTTTCGGATTCTTTTAATCTTTGCTCAAGAATAAACCTTTCAGTGATATCTTCATAAGTTGTGAGGATTCCAATAATGTTATTATCAGGACTAAAAAGGGGCATTCGATTAATATTATACCACACCTTACTACCATTAGGTAAAATCCAGTCTTCAAGTACATTATATTCTGGAGTCCCACTCCTTATAACTTGTTGTTCAGCACTTCTTACTTTTTCTAGTTTGTATTTTAGCCAGATTAAATCCTTGTCCTTTTTACTAATAATAAGATTTGGATCAGCAAAACCATTTATTAAGGCATAATGTGTGTTGCACCCGATATAGTTCAAGTTCGAATCTTTCCAATAAATTAATAAAGGGATATTATCTATAACAGATTCTAGCGTTTCTCGCGATTTTTCAACAGCAGTCATGAGCTTCTGAGGATAAAGAAATTTCCAGAATCGTAATTCAGGTGCTGCGTTAAGTCGTTCCTCAATTTCTTGAAATTGCTTCTCTTTTTCTTTATATTTTGTGATATTTCTTAGAATTAAAATAATTTTTTTCTTATTATCATCTATAAATGAATTTCCTTTGAGTTCATACCATACAAAATTCCCTTTCTTATGTTTTATTCTAATTTCATGGCTTCCACTCCCCTTTTTGAGAATTCCTTTAAGCTGCTTAATTAAATCTAGTGAATCAGAGGGATGTGAAAATCTTACTAATTGATGATCTAAAATTTCATTTTTTGAATATCCTAATCCTTTTAGAAGAGACTTTTCATTTAAATATTCAATTTCAAAATTCATATTAAGAATAAATATTAAATCGTCAACAAGATCAGCGAAGATTAAATTAGATTTAGTTTTTTCCCCTGAATTATTTAATATCATTGATTATTTCAGCCTCTTGTAGGATTCTATGCAAAAAAGTTACTTATTAAATTATATTTATTTATGAAATGTTTTAAATTATTCATTTTTGAAATAAATTTTGTTATAATACCGAATTGCAGAATTACACACAGTTATTAGAATTATTATCCCAAAAAAAACGATGACTTGACATTTGTATTCAAATTAAAATAGAAATGGAGAGTATTATCTTTCCTCAAAAAAAAAATTTTTTTCAAAAAATTCACTTTTTCTTTGAATAAAACATCTTATAGGCATTTATTAATCTCTGAAAAACAGTGATAAAAATTAGAATGGTAAAAAACCAAAGTAATAATACTCTCCACGGAAAAAAAATTGTAATTATTATCAAAAATATAAATGTTTCAGTTCTCTCCATAACACCGTGAGAATAATAAATAACTTTTTGTTGTTCTTTCAAATTTTCTTCTTTAACAACACCACCTATAATCAAAAAAAGGGTTATACATAGTATAATGGCACTAAGAGAAAATAAGCCTGGCCACATTAAAGATATTGGATCAGTTGATACTATTGCTAAAATTATAACAATTTCTATTGTTCTATCACAAAAAATATCTAAAATTCCTCCAAAGACAGTTGGTCCCTCTAATCTTGCTACAGCACCATCTAAAACATCAATAAAAAATGATAATCCCATTAAAATACTAGAAATAATGATCAATTCGAGAACTAAATCTATTATTCCACTTAAAAAAATAAATAATGCACTTATTAATCCTAAACCTAATCCAATAATAGTGAGTGAGTTTGCTGAAATTCGTCCTAATAATAGCCTTTTTACTAATTTATTTAAGCTCTTCTTTAATTTCGATTTTTGAAACCATTTATCAATCATACGCCTAATTTACTGTTTTAAAAAATCCATTAAAATTGAGTTGAATTCTTCAGGTTTTTCTACGGTTACAGCATGTCTTGCATCTTTAATAACCACGAGCTTTGCATCCGGGATTAAAGAGGTATATTCTTCCTTAACTTCTAAAGGAGTATAATCTTCATCAGAAGCAATAATTAATGTAGGGCATTTTATCTCACGTAATCGCTCCAATACAGTCCAATTCTTTAGAGTTTTTAATGAACTTAGATATGCTTTTTTATCGTTTTCGGCCCATCTTGTAGCCATTCTCTCACGCAGTTCTTCTTGTTCCGGCTTTATAAAAAGCCTTTTAGCGAGTACTTCTCCCATCTTTCTCATTCCCATCAATTTAACAATAAGAATCCTTAAAAAAAACATCTGTTTTTCTTTCAATGTTTTAATAGGGACTGAAGCGCTCATATTAACTACTGTTAAACTTTTTGCGATTTCAGGATGGAATATTGCTAAATTGAAACCGATTGCGCCACCTAAAGAGATTCCTACCACATGAACGGGTCCTATTTTTAATGACTTTATTAGGTCAGCAATATCATTGGCAAACATAGCAATACTATATGGTCCTCTAGGTTTATCGGTTTGTCCATGACCGCGTAAGTCGAGAGTTATAACTTTAAAATTTTTGGAAAATATTGGTACTTGTTCCTCCCAGTCCCTAAGGCTTGATCCTAAACCATGAATAAAAAGTAAGGGTTGACCTTCACCCGTGATCTCATAATTAATATTTATATCTCGAATAAGTTTTTTTGGCATAATAAATCCTTTTTTTTTCTTAATTTAAGATTATTAATTAATCAAATAATAAAAATAAAATATTAATAATTGAAAAAATGATATTAAAAATATCATTTAATTATGAGTTTGAAATAATACTAAAATGGTAATGAAAGAATGATTTATCCTCCACATAATTTACGTTGTGAGTATTTAAAAAATCCTATTGAAATTGATACTCCTTTTCCTCGATTTTCATGGATTTTACGTCATGAAGAAAGATCTCAAATACAAAAAGCATATCAAATAATCGTATCTTCTGAAAAAGAATTCGCAGAATCGGGAAATGGTGATTTATGGGACAGTGGAAAAGTCGAATCTGAAAATAATGTCAATATAGTTTATGAAGGCAAAGAGGTAAAAAGCAGTATGATATACTATTGGAAAGTAAAATGGTGGGATAAAAATGGTAATGAGAGTGAGTATAGCGAGATTGCTAAATTTGAAATTGCAATCTTGCTCGAATCAGATTGGAAAGCAAAATGGATAACTAGAGAGGCATTTATAGATAAAAAAAAACGAGAAAAGTTTCAATATAAATCTGGATTTGGTGTTTTTCTTGGAATGATAAGAGAATATTATGGCATTTATATCAGGAAAGAATTTTCCCTTTTTAAAAAAATTAAATATGCTAGATTATACATCTGTGGTTTAGGATGTTATGAACTTAGTATAAATGGAAAAAAGATAGGGGATAGAATTTTAGATCCCGCTTGGACTGATTATAAAAAAATTGCTCTTTATTCAACTTATGATGTCAGTGATTTTCTGAAAGAAAAAAATGCTATTGGAGTTATTTTAGGTAATAGCCGCTATTTAGATAAATTTGGTTATATTTATCCTAAACTAATAGTCCAAACTTTAATTCGATATGAGGATGATACGACAGAATTAATATGCTCAGATAAGACATGGAAATTTTCTCAAGGCCCTATTTTAGAGAATGGTATATATTTAGGAGAAAAATATGATGCTAGATTAGAAATACCTGGTTGGAATAATCCTAACTTTAATGATTCTTCTTGGGAGAATGCTATTTTATGTGAAGGCCCGAAATTAGCTTCGCAAATGATGCCACCTATAAGAGTAACACAATTATTACGACCTCAAAATTTATATAGTAATTCTCCAGGCAAATATATATATGATTTTGGTCAAAATTTCACTGGTTTTATTCGATTAAAAGTACGCGGTCCACGTGGTACAGAAGTTATAATTAGACATTCCGAAATTGTAGATCACAATGGAAATTTGAACACTGCTACAAATAGAATAGCTAAAGCAACTGATGTCTATATCTTAAAAGGTGAGGGCGAAGAAATATTTGAACCTCATTTTACATATCATGGATTTCGATATATTGAAATTACAGGTTTCCCTGGAGTTCCTACATTAAATAATATTGAAGCCCTTTTTATTCATACTGATGTTCCTCAAATTGGTAATTTTTATTGTTCTAATACTTTAATCAATCAAATTCATGAAAACATTATCTGGGGACAATTAAGTAATTTTATGAGTATACCTACTGATTGTCCACAAAGAGACGAGAGACATGGGTGGATGGGAGATGCACAACTAACAGTTGAAGAAGCAATATTTAATTTTGATACTGTGGGATTTTATACAAAATATTTAAATGATATAAGATTATGTCAAAAAGAAAATGGAGCAATTTCGGATGTCGTTCCTCCCTATTGGCCCTTTTATCCTGCAGATCCCGCATGGGGTACAGCATATATTACAATTGCATGGTATTTATACTGGTATTATGATAATATTCGGATCCTTGAAGAACACTATGACTATATGAAAAAATACGTTGAATTTCTTAATAGAAACACAGAAGAGAATATATTATATAAGTTCGGAAAATACGGTGATTGGTGTCCTCCCGGGAGTATAGTTTCAAGAAAAACTCCAATTGAACATGTTTGTACTTGGTATTATTATCATGATACCTTAATACTTTCAAAAATCGCTCACATTCTAGGAAAAGATCAAGATTATCAACTTTTAGCTAAACGATCAGAAGAAATCAAAGAAGCATACAATCAAAGATTTTTAAAAGATGCATATGTAATACCTAAATTATCTCTAGTTGATGAAACAACTAGCCAAACTTCAAATATACTCCCCTTATATTTGAATATGGTACCAGAGAAGAAAAAAGGGAAAGTTCTCTCAAAATTATTAAGCTGCATAATTGAAAACCACGATTATCATGTTGACACAGGAATCGTAGGTACGAGATATTTATGGGATGTTTTAACTGAAAATGGTCATGCTGATGTAGCTTATAGAATTATTACACAAGAAAGTTATCCCGGATATGGTTATATGATAAAAGAAGGAGCTTCAACCTTATGGGAACGATGGGAGAAACTTGAAGGAAGTGGAATGAATTCTCATAATCATATAATGTTGGGATCTGTAGATAGTTGGTTTTATAAATCCCTTACTGGAATCTCTACCCTAGAACCAGGGTGGAAAAAAATTAGAATTAAACCATATATTCCACCAGATATCGAATATAGTAGTGCATCTCTAAATACGATAAAAGGTTTAATTCATTGTTCTTGGGAGAAAAATTATAAAAACCTAAAAATTATAGTGGAAATACCTGTAGGTTCTGGTTCCGAAATGTGGATTCCAATTCCAATAAAAGAAAGTGAAGTCAAGGAAGGAAACACTATGATATGGAAAGATGAAAATCCTTTCGAAAGCGTAGATGGTCTTGAATATAAGGAAGTGAAGGATAACTATATCATTTATGAAATTGGCTCCGGCTATTATCAATTTACTATTAATCCTTATGAATAAGCTATAATAGATATAAATTTTCGGTAATAGACTATTAAATATAAAAAAAATAAAATCTAAATTATTAGATCATATAGAACTTTGATATAAAAATGCCGTTTAATTTAAGAGATATTAATTGGGATGAGTTTAAGGATCCCCCAAAGTATGCCCGTCCCATGGTTCGTTGGTGGTGGACGGGATTAGATGTTGAAAAAGAGGAATTAATAAAAGAAGTCCAGGAGTTGGATGAGGCAGGATTTTTTGGTGCTGAAATACAAGTATTTATGATTGGATCACCGCTAGATTTAGAAAAAAGAGATAAAGAACGCGCTGCTCGTGCTCATAGATTTATGCAACCCTACTACTATGAAATGGTAAAAGCGGTTTTAGATGAGGCTTCCAAACGAGGAATGATTATTGATTTAACTATTAGTTCTTCTTGGCCAGCTGGGGGGACTCATATTTCAAGCCAAGATTCCATGAAAGTTTTAATGGTAGGTCAGCTAACTATTGAAGGTCCATTAGAATATTCTGATAAAATTCCAAAGTTTATAAGGCCACCAAAATCAGGAATTGCCTTTATAGAGGATATTAATGAGGAAATCAAATTAGAAGCAGTAATTGCATTTAAACCCATTGATAAAGTGGGAAAAATTGAATTTAAAAAATTTAAAACAACCTTCATTGATAAAGATTCGATTATAGACTTAACTGATAAAGTCGATGATAATTTGCGTTTAAATTGGAGCTTTCCTGAAGGAATTTGGCAAATTCTATCATTTTATAATGGACCTTCTGGAGTACATCCTTTAGCAGATAGTCGTTCCGAACCGGGAAAGGGGAGCTTAGTATTAGATCATCTTTCATCCAGATCTATTAAAAAACATTTGGATTTACACATCGGAGAGGGGAAAAGGTATTTTGGAAATCATTTTGGTATAACACTTCGAGCAATTTTCACCGATAGCCTTGAATTATCCTCTAGCTGGTTATGGACTGAAGAACTTCTAGATCAATTTGAAAAAAGGCGAGGATATAATCTTAAACCATTTTTACCTATTTGTTTTGTTCCAAATCGAGATAATAAATATCTCCAAGCGTTTTTCGGTGGAGATAAGCCGCTGTTTGATTTTGAAGGCACTATTGGAGAAAAGGTTAGGTATGATTATGAAAAAACGATTTCAGATCTATTTTCAGAAGAATTTGTGAAGACTATGACTATTTGGGACGAAAATAATAAACTAAAAAATCGTATCCAAGCCTATGGGATCAGAGTAGACACTTTAAAAACCTATGGTATTGCTCACATCCCTGAAACCGAAAATTTATATGCGGGAGGGGTAATTGATTTTTTAAAATTTGCGGGTTCAGCAGCTATTCTCTACAATAAACCTATAGTTACTGCTGAATCAATTGTTTGGAATCAGAGAGATTATATGACGACACCCCTTAAATGGAAAGTTGCAGCTGATAGATTATTTATTTCTGGAATCAATCAAATGATATATCATGGATTTCCATATCAGAATAAGCAATTCCCCTATCCTGGATTCTGTGGATTTTCCACTCCATATCTTCCACAAATTGCGAATTTTTCATCTAATTTTAGCCGAATGAATCCCTTTTGGGAGTTTTTTCCAATAATGAATAAGTATATAGCAAGATGTCAATATATATTACAGCGGGGAAAGGCAGTATCTAATATTGCAATATATTATTCAGTTTTTAATTATTGTGATTCAATTCTAAAAAAGGAGGAATTAATGGGCGGTTATTTAGATGAGTTTGATGCTCCCATAGAAAGTGGGACTTTTCTTTCAAGATTAAAAAAAAACCTTGACCTGAATGATAAGTGGACATTACAATTATTAAAATTAACTGATAATTTAAGTTCGAATGGATTTTTTTATACTCATATTAACGAAGAAAGTGTTTTAAATGGTAAAATTGAAAATAACAAACTAGTTGCTGGATGTGGAGAATTTGATATTTTGATATTCCCAAACACAAAAAAAATTTCATTAGACATTGCACGAAAATTAAAAGAAATAAGTAATTCAGGAATTCCTATAATTTTCATCAACACATTACCAGATGGGCAACCTGGTTTTTTAAATTTCGAGAAGAATGACAAGGAAATTAACAAAATCGTAAACAATTTAATTGAAAATAAAAAAGCATTTTTAATTGAAGGAAATCAAAATATCTCCCAAATCTTTTTCCAAAAGCTAAATATAAATCCTGGATTAATATTTGATCAAGAACAACCAACTATTCGTTATATTCTTAAAAAAGCTAAAGATACAGATTATTACTTCTTAAGACATTCTCTTAATATGCCAAAAAAGGTAAAAGTAAGATTTCCTGTGTCAGATAAAATACCATTCATTTTAGATCCTTGGAGTGGTAAAATATCTCTAGCCGCTCAATATAAAAAAGGACTTAATTCCATCGAAATGGATTTGTGGTTTAATGCATATGGATCAATAATCTTAGAATTCAAAAAAAAGGAAGAAGAACGATACATTATAGAAAACCAGTTGAGATCAGAGAGGATTAATGGTGAGCTAGTATGCTATGGTGATATACCTGGAAAATTTTTAATAAGATTAAGTAACGGCGACGTAAAGGTAGTAGAAATCGATGAGGAGCATTTAATATCTATTCCATTAAACAAATGGCATTTAAAAACTAACATTAGAGACCACTTAGGAAATATCGCATCAGTTGAAATGAATTTAGAAGAATTGAAAGATTGGCGTGATATTTCTGAATTAAAATATTGTTCTAGTAAGGGAGTTTATAGTACAAAATTCAATATAGAAGAAAAAAACCTCCAAAATGACCTAAAATTTATTCTTTCACTTGGAAGAGTTCATGATGTCGCTGTTGTAAAAATCAATAGTACCCTCACAGATCCTTTATTGGTATATCCATACGAAATTGACATAACACCATATATCAAAAGCGGTGAAAATTATATTGAAGTAGAGATAACTCCAACTCTTAGAAATCGTTTAAATGGCTACGGTGAAAAAGGAGGAAAAAACTGGATAAATCATAAAAATAGAAAGGAATTCATGCCATCAGGATTGATTGGTCCTGTGGCAGTTAAAACAATAAAAATGGTTAAAATAAACTAAAAAATAGAATTTAGCTCCTGTTAGAAAGTATATTTCCAAATTATTAAATGAAAATTATCAATGATTAATGCAATTAATTGATGATACATTCAATATTTAAAGAAAATCAAGTTATTCTAAGTAATTACCATTCAGAGAAAAATTTTTCTTTTGAATAATCTCTTTTTAACGGTTTTCCACTAAGCATCGTATAATATCTGAACATTGCGGATTGTTCTGCTCCCGTAACATTTTGAAGGGCGTCATATAATGTATTTCCTTTAGCAAATACTCCATGGGCTCTAACTACGGCTATAGGATAATTCTTAAGGACTTTCGGAACTTCTCTAGCGGCATCGGCTGGACCTGCGGGATTTTCCACTTCGATAATGGGTATTTTTCGATACATGTAAATTCCTTCAGCATCTAAGCATGTTATCTCATCTTCTATAAGTGAGAGTATAACACAAAAGGGATTATGAGCATGAATAACGGCCATAGCATCCGTATTTAAATAGATTTGACGATGTACATCTGTTTCAGTACTCGATAACATTATACCAGAATCAGCGCCATATAAATCAGTTTCAATAATATCCTCCGGTTCTAAAAATCCCAGCATAGCACCTCGTCGTTTAATGAGAATTTTTCCACCAGCCCTCATCGAAATATTGCCGGAATGACTGGTATTATATCTATGATCTGTCAAAACTTTACCTACAATCTTGAATTGCTTATAGGTTTCTTGATCAATCATATTATTTCACAAGTTTGCTTCTCTATTAACTTTTTAAAGTATAATTTTCGAAATTTTAATTTCTTTATTAATTTTTAATATATTTTGTTTTAGAGTTTAGAATTCAAAAAAATACAATAAAGGGGTATTATAATAATTTATTTATTATCTTTTTTTTAGTTTCAAGACTGATGCGGTGAATAAGAGCACCCAATTCGGGTACCACAACTAATTTCCCATTATTTAGAGATTTAAGTCCGTTTAAACAATTCCAAAGACCATATTTATCATCATCTTCAGTTCCCAATGCTTCAGTATATTTCCCTCCTGCTAATAAGTATCCTCCAAGACCTCCTATAGAGGGCCATTTTTTTAATGCTTCTTCGAAATTTTTTTCTAATAATTTATTCATGATTCCCACTTTATTCATATCGCAAACGCCTAACGCTGCCCCTAAACTATGTTCGGCATGCGAAGCATGACCCGCAGATAAAAGTAATTTAGTATAAAAATCACTTAAATCATCTCCATTATCATATCCATATTGTGGCCCTTCCTTTTCAATGGTTTCATAGGCTAATTTTTTTACTTCTTCTAAAACACGGACAGCATTTTTTCTGGAAACTAAAGCTGTGATGGCAATAAATTTTCTCGCATCTAATTCCTGTTGTATTTCTTTTTGGCATTTCCGTTCTAAAATGTTTGCATTTCCACCGTGGCCAGTCACTAGCATAACTCCAGCAACCTCTTCGCCTCTATCTCGAATAATCTCTATAAAATAGCGCATAAAATCAACTGATTTTCTATAGAATTCATCCCACGGAATATAATATGGAGCCCAATCCTTTGCTACATCTCCGCATCGATCGGTGGTATAAGGTATATGGGCAACATAACGCTGTCCCGTATAAAATTCCAAATCATTTGCAGATTTTTTAGCGTGAAGATCATCGATGTTTCTAGGTAAAGCAAACCCATGTCCCTCGTAAGGATTACCTACAGAAAAGATTAGCCATTTTGATTCTTTCTCTTCAAATGGTCCCCAATCATCCATTCGGTCCTTTAAGATATACTCAGACATTTTTTATTAACTGTATTTTTTTATTAAGAAATAATTTTTACAAAATTTAATATTTATATCTAAATTTGATAATTAAATTGCGATACTAAATTATACCAATTTTTTGAGAGATAATTTCTCCAATAATTCATCTGTAGGAATTCCGTTATTATCCCAATTTCTTACTTCATAATATTCGTCTAATAAATCTTCGAGGGGTATAATTCTATTATTCGAAGGTCCCTCTCGCAATGGAGTTTCTAAAAATCTTTTAGGTAACGTGTCATCCTTTCGTGAAAAACCTTCTCTCACATTAAAAAGCCTCTCTAAAGTATATATTCTTTCTCCTATGGTTATAAGATCTGTTATCGAAATTTTCCTGTCTAATAGAGTGCTTAAAAATCGAGCCTGAAATTCAAAGCCTAATGCATACCCAACAAACTTACAAACCACTAATGAATCTTCCACTGCACTTTGATTTTGTTTTAAAAATAATAGATCTGACTTACCTCGAACAGAAAATCTGTCAATTTTCTTAGGGACTCCCAAGACTTCCGATGCGACTAAAAATCCCGTTAAATGACAAGCCCCGCGTGAACTAACAGCATAATTTAATGCATGACCAAATGCACCTCGGGGATCATATGCCGGGATTTCCAGCCCTTTAACTTGCATAGCATAAGATTCGCCATTATATTTCTTAGACAATCTTAGAGAACCTTCAGCTAAATCAGCTCCAAAATCTTTTTTCAATGCAATTTTTTCTGAGTAAAAAGGTTCTTCTGACATTTTATGACAAAACTCTCTAAGATCACCACCAATTGCGTTTAATTTTTCTGCTGTGTTAAGTGGCGTGCCAAGCTGCAACCTTAAAAATAATTCTTCTAATTCATCATCAGTAGCATCTTCAATTTCCTCTATATCTATCTCATAATCATCAAAAGTATCCATTATATTAACTGGCAACTT
>Ga0209427_10006512_pt1 | contig 13311 bp, 13 predicted proteins | sample DeeMarSWOR136_30_FD_187465 | JGI IMG/M metagenome (GOLD analysis project Ga0209427, IMG submission 187465) | Marine sediment microbial communities from White Oak River estuary, North Carolina - WOR-1-36_30 (SPAdes) (version 2) | ecosystem: Environmental > Aquatic > Marine > Intertidal zone >... | reverse complement strand
CTTGTGACATCAAAGGCAATAAAAACAATCCCGCTCGTGTGCGTATGCCTCCACATCAACTGCATACCCCTTTGTTGACAGCGCGTTTTTCAAAGCTGCTGCAAGTCTTTCCACCACTAAGTGCTCAGAAGCAAAATGCCCTATATCAATCAATGCGCGCCCCAGGGCCTCAGTCCTTCGTCCGTCATGATAGCCAAGGTCACCACTCACATAAACCTGAGCATCAGAAGCAAAGAAATACTCCAATAGGCCCCTTCCGCTGCCACTGCACACAGCCACCTGCCTGATCGTTTGCCTCGGATCTCCAACAGCCCTTACCGTGTCCAACACTAATACTCCTTTGATCCTTTCGGCAAGGGCCTTGAGCGTCAAATCATTCGCAAGATTTCCAATGCGTCCCAATCCCACTTTCGATTTTTCCACACTTGTGGCATAGACGTCATAGGCCATCTCCTCGTACGGGTGTGTCTTTTCCAAGGATCTGATGACCCGAGATATATCCTTCTTTTCCAGCAAGGCCTCTATCCTGTATTCAGTACTGTGGCTGATTTCACCTGCACGACCCTTAAAGGGCTTGGCCGTGACGCTCGGCTTGAAGGTCCCGACACCCTTGGTCCGAAAAGACGTATGGCTGTATTTTTCAGTTTTGCCGGCGCCGGATTCAAATAGTGCATCTAAGATCTCTTCCTCGTATCCCACCGGAACGAATACAACCAGCTTATAAAGGTCGACCTGGTCAGGTGGTTTCAGTACAGTCGCGTCTTCAATCCCGAGTCTTTCAGCCAAAATATCGTTTACTCCACCAACGGCACTATCCAAATTCGTGTGGGCACAAAAGATTGCGAGCTTTTTTTGCAAAGCAGTTTGTATAATTCTTCCCGTAAATGTTCCCGGATCCACAGCCGCAAGGGGAAAAAATATTAGCGGATGGTGGGTAATCAAGAGACTAACCCCTTGTACGCAAGCCTTGGCCACAACTTCATCAGTCGGATCAAGGGCGACCCATATCTTCTCAACGGACCAGCTCCGATCGCCAACCTGAAGACCTGTGTTGTCCCAATCCTCTGCCAAAGAGGCCGGGGCGATCTCTTCCATCACCTCCATGATGTCTCTTAGTGCAACGGCCAAACCTTTTCTCCTAAAAGTGAAAAGGTGTGATCGCAAGGACCACACCTTTTCCATTTGGAACCAAGGCCAAGCTTCTTACGCTTGGCTTTTTGACATGAGGCCTCTTGTATCTCCTTCCACACCGTACAGACATATTTTTTCCGAGTGGTGGGCCCACCTGGGTTCGAACCAGGGACCTACCGGTTATGAGCCGGTGGCTCTTCCAGCTGAGCTATGGGCCCGAAAAGTCCAGTTATGATATCGTTGCATAATTTTATATGACGCGTTCCAGCCGGTCAAATAAAGGAAAGTACGAGACCTTTACTATGCATTTTAGCCAATCTGTAATTGTCACAACCCGTCTTGTCAAGAAAATTGAACGTATCAAATTTCCAAGAAGGCCTTCAGCTTCCGGCTCCTCGTAGGATGGCGCAGCTTCCTTAAGGCCTTTGCCTCGATCTGTCTGATCCGTTCTCGGGTCACCGTAAAATCCTTTCCCACCTCTTCAAGCGTATGGTCTGACTTTTCTCCAATTCCGAATCGCATACGTAGGACCTTTTCTTCACGAGGTGTCAGGGTTGCCAGCACTTTTCGCGTTTGCTCGGCAAGGTTCAGGTTGATAGCAGCCTCAGAAGGAGACATGAACTTCTTGTCCTCTATAAAGTCCCCAAGATGACTGTCCTCTTCCTCTCCAATAGGTGTCTCCAGAGATATCGGCTCCTTGGCAATCTTCAAGACCTTGCGTACCTTTTCCAAGGGAAATTCCATTTTTTTAGCAATTTCCTCTGGCGTCGGCTCCCGGCCGAGCTCCTGCACCAAATAGCGAGAGGTTCGAATCAGCTTATTGATCGTTTCGATCATGTGGACCGGGATTCTGATGGTTCTGGCCTGATCGGCAATAGCCCTCGTGATGGCCTGCCTAATCCACCAGGTGGCATATGTGCTGAACTTATAGCCCCTCCGGTATTCAAACTTGTCCACAGCCTTCATAAGGCCGATGTTGCCTTCCTGAATCAGGTCCAAGAACTGAAGCCCCCTGTTGGTATATTTCTTTGCAATGCTAACCACCAACCTCAAATTGGCGTTGATCATTTTTCCTTTGGCAATTCTGGTATTGTGCTGACCCTTTTCAATCCGGGCCAACACGCGCTTCAGACCCTGACCATTCATTTTCAGTTGGAGCTTTTCTTGATGAATGGTTTCTAATATCTGGCTGGCGCGTTTGACGATGGCTGACACTTCGGTCTTTTTCAGGCCACGCTCCTTGGACAACTTTGCGACAAGTTTTGTTTTCCGCTGACAACCCTCACGCAATTCGCTCAATGTGACTCCCAAGGTTGAAGCACATTTGGCAAAATCCTGTTCCAAGCTGTCAAACCGAGCCATATTGTATTCGATCTCATCTACAACGGTATTGACCAACCTAGCATCCAATCTCCAATCCTGGATCAGTTCGAAAATCTTGTGGTTCCTGCGATTTATGCAGCGCCTCGCTCTGCGTCGTGAGCCGGAGTCCATCTTGTTATTGAACAGGGATTCTCGGTACCGCCCGTTCTCCTGGGAAATTTCTTTTATAGTATCAATAATGTTGCAAATTTTTTCAGTGTGCACCGATTCTTCGACAAAGGAGTCGATCTCATCCACGTCCCGCAAGACATCCCTTAAACGAATCTCGCCTTTCGTAAGGGGATCACGCAGGCCGACAATCTTTCCCACCCCCACTGTAGACTGCACGAGGGACTTCAACACTTCTTGTTCCCCTGCTTCTATCTGCTTGGCGATCACCACTTCGTCCTCTCGACTCAGCAGAGATACCAATCCCATCTCACGAAGGTACATTTTAACAGGATCAGTAACCCTGCCAAATACGTCTCGCTCTGGTTCCGGAGTCGTCACTGCCTTCTCTTCTGGGCTCGTCTTCTCCAGATCTGGCTCAAGTACCCTGATTTTGCTCCCATCGATAATTGCGATATCAAGCTCGTCAAAGACCATTATCATTTTGTCGATCTGGTCTGGGGAAACCCTACCTTCCGGCAAGGTATCGTTGAGCTCTTCATAGGTAACGTAGCCATGCCTTTTCCCTTTAGTTATCAAGTGTTTCAAATTGTCAACCTTGGTTTTGTTGGGCATAAGAGTCTCCCCTCCAAATCTAACAAAAGGTTGTTATTAAAAAGCCCCCAAGTGCTGCTGAGCCCATTTTTGTTTCTCAGTAAGGAGTTGATTCAACAACTCTTGATTGTTGGTCCTTTCGGCCTCTTTGATCTTCTTTGAAAGTAGCCTAATGCGCCGCTTTCTAAGGAGGGCTTGATACTGTCTCACAATCTTGTGACAACTGTCACGATCCGTCTGGACCTCCTCCATTAACAGGGAAGATATCAAGTTCCTGATCTGGGCGTCATCAGTCTGTTCGATCAGATCAGCACCTGTTACAGGTCGGTTTGAACTGGACCTCTGCAAGATCATACGTCCTAATTCCTTAAGCTCGATTGTTTCAAACCCCTCTACAATTTCTTGCGCATTGAGACTGGATACTATCTCCGGGCATTGCAGCATGATTGCAACAAGGGCCTCTTCAAGTTTTGAGCTGTGCTGTGGTATGGGCAAAGAGACCGGCTTTCTGTCTTTTTTTGCTGAGTCCCGGACCTGTTCCAAAATGGCCGATTCATCGATGTCCAAACGCTCGGCCAAATCCCTTATGTAAACCGAACGACTTACGCCGTCGAGTAAAGAGCCAAGGGGACCTTTTAATGTTTCAATAATACGTACCCTGCCTTCCGGAGAAAGGCCATGTTTCTTGATAGCACATGCTATAAGGAATGGCATGACACCTAAGGCCTCTTCAGCTGCTTTGAGAAACCCATCGGCACCCACTGCAAAGATATAGGAATCTGGATCCTTTCCCTCAGGAAGGATCAATATTCGAGCATCAACCTTCTCTTCCAGAAACAGGGACAGACTGCGTTCGGCAGCTTTTATGCCGGCTTCATCCGAATCAAAGACAAGAATCATTTGCCGGGCATAACCCTTCATGATGCGTACATGTTGCCGAGTCATGGCCGTTCCGAGGGTCGCTACCACACTTTCTATGCCGTGACAGTGTAATGCCAGCAGGTCAAAATATCCTTCTACAATAAAGACTGAATGACTCTTACGGCAGGCATCTTTGGCAATATGCAATCCGTACAATGTTCGACTTTTGTGATAAATCGGTGTATCTGGTGAGTTTAGATACTTGGGAAGGCTGTCGTCCAAGCAGCGCCCACCAAAACCCAATACCGTTTTATGAATATCAACAATGGGAAATATGATCCGGTCACGAAACCGATCATAATACCTCCCATCTTTGGCAACCACCAGGCCTGCCTTTTGAAGATCTTCGCGAGGCACCCCTCTTCTGGAAAAGTATTGTGTCAGACCTGTCCACGACCGCGGTGCATACCCAAGCATAAAGCGATCTATGACTTCCGGTGTCATTTGCCGCTTGCTCAAATACTCCCTTGCTAGTTTTCCCGAAGACGGTTGGGATAAAATCTCCTTGAAATAATCAGCAGCCTCTTTGTTAATCTTGAACAACCTTTCTTTTTCTTCCAACTCCTTCTTTTGAGTCGGCGACATCTTCCGAGTCGGTATCTCAATACCGTACTTTTGTGCCAGAAACCCCACGGCCTCCGGGAAACTCAGATTATTGTATTGAACGAGGAAACTGAAAACATTGCCGCCCTGTCCACACCCAAAACAGTGAAATATCTGCTTCTCCTCGCTGACAGTAAACGAGGGCTTCTTGTCTGCATGAAATGGGCATAAGCCTATGAAATTCTTACCTGTCTTTCTTAATGCAACATATTCTGAAATCACATCAACGATACTTGCTGCATTTCGAACACTGGCAACTGTATCTTCGGGTATAAAACCAGGCAAAATGTGATACTCTCCACTAAACCCCAATGCAGTTGAATTCAGGCAACCTTTTCGGACTGGGTTTATCCCCGCCCCTACACACCTTCTCCTGCTTTCAGCTTTGAGCTTTCAGATAGCTGTTTTCTGACAATCTCACTTACTACCTTGCCATCGGCTGAGCCGGCTACCTTGTCCATAAGTAACTTCATGACCTTGCCCATGTCCCTCATGTCTATGGCGTCGACTTCTTCGATAACCTGTGTGACTATCTTGGCAATCGCCTCTTCCGAAAGCTGCTCAGGCATGAACGACATCAATATGGCCAGTTCCTGCTCTTCTTTCTTCTCAAGGTCATTTCGACCACCCTCTTTATAGTGACGAATGGAGTCCTTATGTTGCTTGACCTGGGTACGAATTACCCGCAGGACCTCCTGGTCACCAAGCTCGGTTTGAAGTTCGACCTCACGGTTCTTGATAGCAGCCCGCAACATGCGCAGGGTATTCATCCGGACAGTATCTCTGGCCTTTGTTGATGCCACTAGCTGCTCTATGATTGTTTTCTTGAAAGACATCCAAATCCTGATATGGGCTGGGCTACGCGGCTCAAAATTGGGACGAAGCGCCTAAGTTCTATAAGAGTGCGTTGTCGGAAACAGGAAGCAAGGTCAAACGTGTTGACGCTTGCTTTGGACAGAGGACGCGCCAAAAGGAAAAGGATAGGAGACGTTCGGATAGTTAACTCCACGAAAGGGCTCGATTGTAAATACTACTTGCCATTTTTTCGAAACTTTTAATGTAATCATGTTTATCCATTTTGTCAATAAAAAAATTACCCCGCCGACTTTTTTCCGCGTGCCACCTCCAGAGCTTGCTTCAGTTCCAGGGTGCCTGCATACAACGCCCTGCCCGTTATGATCCCGATCACACCGTGAGGCTCCAGCCCTGCAATGGCCTTTATATGGCTAATATCGGCTACTCCACCCGAAGCAATAATCGGTGTTGATACAGCTTCGGCTAATCGCTTTGTTTCTTGGATATTAGGACCGGTCTGCATCCCGTCTTTGTGGATATCCGTAAAGATAATCGCTGCAAGCCCGTGTCTGTCAAAACCCCTGGCCACTTCAATGGTCCGCTGCTCGGTCGTTTGTGTCCATCCCTCTATGGCTACCATGCCATTGCGGGCGTCAATTCCCACCACAATCTGACCCGGAAAGGTCTGAGAGGCTTGCTCGACGAGAGAAGGAGTTCTAATCGCCTCGGTTCCAAGAATAACCCGGCTCACGCCCATCTCCAGAAACATGGAAATGGTTTCCATGTCACGTATTCCGCCACCCAGCTGTACGGGTAGATGGACCCTGTCCAGGATACGCTTAATGGCTTCCACGTTTTGGGGCCTCTTGCAGAAAGCACCATCCAAATCGATAACGTGCAGTACCTCAGCCCCCTCTGCTTCCCATCTTGCTGCCATGGCAGAGGGGTCGTCAGAGAATATTGTCTCGGAACCTTCGCGCCCCTGAAGGAGCCGCACACATCGGCCCCCTTTTATGTCCACTGCCGGGATAATCAGCATCTATAATATCCCGTAAGCGTTCACGGGTTCAGAGGTTCAGGGTTCGCCGGAGTCCAAGGTGAAGAAAACAAAGATAACCCTGAACGGTGAACTCTGAACCTGTGAACGGCTACAATATCCCCTTGGTAGAACGGACCTCGCCAATTCTGCTGTCCAGAATGGTGGCCTCATCGAGTGCCCGGCCGAATGCCTTAAACACGGCCTCAATGATGTGGTGCGTATTCTCGCCGTACATGGCATTGATGTGGAGGGTCGCGCCGCTTCGGTTGACAAAGGCCCTGAAAAATTCTTGAATGAGTTGTGCGTCAAAACGCCCGGTGATTTCACGTTTAAGGTTAACATGATAGACAAGATAAGGCCTGTTCGAAAAGTCCATTACTACAGAGGCTAGGGCCTCGTCCATCGGCACTATGCCCCCGCCATACCGGTTTATTCCCTTTCTATCCCCCAATGCTTTGCTAAAGGCATCGCCCAGCACAATCCCAATGTCTTCAACCGTGTGATGATCGTCTACCTCAATATCCCCCTTTGCATGCAAGGTGAGATCAAAGAAACCGTGGGCGGTCATCAAAGTGAGCATGTGATCCATGAAGGGGATGCCTGTTGTAATGGCGGATGTGCCCTTCCCTTCTATGGTCAATTCAAGTTTAATGTTCGTTTCCTTGGTGGCGCGTGTCACCTTCGCGGACCGCTTATTTACCTTTTTTGGAGTCATTCCCTTGTCCATTCACTTATGGGTAACCGGTCACAAAAAGTCACATATTAACGGGCTGTTGCCCAAATCACTGCAGCGAAGATGTTGATAGTTTTTTGCGACTCTCACAAGCCGTCAAGGGACATCTTTTTTGCAGGATGAGATTTGACCTGACCTCAAAAAAGATGTCCCCTGACGGCTCCTCAGGACTTGATTGGGTAGCTGTTTGGGCAACAGCCCGTTAAGTGTCAGCAGAGTGGTGGAGATGAGGGGAATTGAACCCCTGACCTGTACGTTGCGAACGTACCGCTCTCCCGACTGAGCTACATCCCCACAGGTATCCACTTGGTATCGCCATAAAGACAAAAATGCAAGGGTATTTTTAGGGTGAGAGGTTATGATGAATAAAATGCCTTAATTTTTTGAACAACGTAACCCTGTTGCTCATCAGTCAGTTCTGCATAAATGGGAAGGGCCAAGGCTTTCACTGCAGCTGCTTCTGCCTTCGGAAAATCGCCTTTCTTGGCGTTGAGATATTCAAAACAGGGTTGCAGGTGCATAGGGACCGGATAGTATACTTCTGTGCCGATTCCGGATTCATTCAGAAACCTCCTGAGTTCATCCCGGCGACTTTGAACGGCAATTATGAATTGATTATATATGTGTCGACCGTCCTTTTCTACTGGCAGCCCGATCAAACCATCCATCCCTTCCTGGCTGAAAAGCTCCCGATACCGTAGAGCATTGGCCCTGCGTGCCGAGGTCCACTCGTCCAGATAAGGCAACTTTACAAGGATGACGGCTGCCTGAAGGGCGTCCAACCGAAAATTTCCGCCGATAACCTTGTGATAATATTTAGGGTCTGAACCATGTACGCGCAAAATCTTAAGCTTCTCATACCAGATATCTGAAGACGTGGTTACCATACCCCCATCACCAAAGGCTCCAAGGTTCTTGGACGGAAAGAACGAAAAACAGCCCATATCACCCATAGAGCCTGCCCTTCTGCCCTTATATTCTGCACCTATGGCCTGGGCCGCATCCTCAATGACTATAATATCATGCGTGTGCGCGAGTTCCAAGATCGGGTCCATGTCGCAGCATTGACCGTACAGATGTACGGAGATAATTGCTTTGGTCTGCTTCGTTATCTTATCACCTATCGCTTGCGGGACAAGATTGTATGTATCTTCTTCTATATCAACAAAAACAGGCGTGGCTCCCGCGCGTACAATTGATCCTACCGTAGCAAAGAATGTATATGGCGAGGTGATAACCTCATCCCCAGGGCCAATTCCAGCAGCCATCAATGAGATTAGAAGAGCATCTGTCCCGGATGACACACCAACCGCATGTTCAGTGTTGCAATACCGGGCAATTCGTTCCTCCAGCTTCTCAACCACTGGCCCGAGGATAAAGCGCTGAGTCTCATAAATCTCCCAAGTTGCTGCCAGCACCTCATCCTTTATGGTCTGGTATTGAGCCTTCAGGTCTAACAGTGGTACCTTCATCACGATCTTCCTCCTGGCTAAGGCGCAAGAAGCTGAATAAGGAGTTAATACTTCCCAAAAGCAACGTTTTCCAGATGGATGTCTGCGAGTTGAAACCCAATTTCCAGAGCTCTCTTGTTTATTTCTAGAAAATCAACTGGGATTTTCGTTTCCAATACTCCCATGATCGATTCAGCCCTGACCAAACCGGTCAACCCTATCATTGCTCCAAGCATACAGACGTTGAACACAATGGGTTTTCCGATCTTATCCATAACCGCCCTGTACATGCCCAATTCCACCTGGCGGGCGTCTACTTTCCATTCTTGTGTAACATAATGACTATCGGTCAACAACAGGCCCCCGGGCCAGATAATCCGCGAGAAATTGTTATAGGCCTCCTGGGTCAGACAAACCAGGATGTGGGGGTGAATGACTCTTGGATAGCGAATAGGTTCTTCCGATATAACAACATCGGCTTTCGTGGCCCCACCACGCGCCTCAGGGCCATAGGACTGTGTTTGAACAGCGTTCAAACCCTCATATATCGCCGCCGCCTCGCCCAAAATGATGGCAGCCGTAATAACGCCCTGTCCTCCAGAGCCACTGAAAACAATTCGTTTAGTATCCATAGTTGATCACCTCCGGGCTACTTAACCTGTCTCAATTTCCCTTACCCGGCATTTTTCAACTAGCTCCAAATAGGACCTTGAGTATTCCGGACGTTCCTCTTGCACAAAAATGCCCCGTTCTATCAGATCGGGGTGTTCGCCCTTTTTCTTGGACCCGATAGGAGCGGTACCTTCCTTGAAGCGTTTCATCATATCAACCGCACTGCCAAGTTTGTTTTTTCTGCCATAGTAGGTCGGGCATTGGGACATCACCTCAACCACTGCAAAGCCTTTATGCTTGATTGCCTTCGCAATTATCCTGATCATTTCCTTGGCATGATAGGTTGTCGTTCTGGCCACAAAGGATGCGCCCGCCCCTCTGGCCAATTCCACAAGGTCAAAGGCATGCTCAATGGTTCCGGAGGTGGCCGTGGTGGCCCTCTTGCCAAATGGCGTCATAGGAGAATACTGCCCACCTGTCATACCGTATATGCTGTTATTCATTATAATGGCTGTCAGGTCCATGTTGCGGCGTGCGGCATGGATGAGATGGTTTCCCCCGATAGCCAGCGCGTCCCCATCGCCCATAGGCACGATGACTGTCAGTTCGGGACGACCCATCTTGACTCCCGTGGCAAAAGCAACCGCTCTGCCGTGAAGCGTGTGGAGGGTGTGAAAGTCGAGATATCCCGGCATGCGAGAAGAACATCCAATCCCAGAAACGACAACAATCTCGTCTTTTTTCAGCCCGAGCCGCTCAATTGCTCGTATCATGTTTGCCATGACAATACCATGGCCGCATCCGGGGCACCAAATTTGCGGAAAGAAACGTTCGCGGAGATAATCTTTGACTGCCATCTCAGACCCCTTTCCCCTGTATCATATTAAGTAGTCGTAAGATGTCTTCGGGAGAGATGAGAACCCCGTCGAATCGGTTAGCAAGAAACACCTTTTCAGGTTCGGACACAACCCTTTTCACTTCCTGGCAAATCTGACCCATATTCATCTCAACAACCAACACATGGCTTCGCCCTTCGCACTTTTTCCGCACAGTCTCCCTCGGGAAGGGCCACAGGCTCTGAAGCTCAAGGAGCCCCACCTTGACCCCTCGTTTGCGACGGTCCTCCACCATGTGAAGCGCACTCCTCGCGGAGCTTCCGTAGGAGATCAAGAGAACTTCCGCGTCCTCGGTAAAATACTCCTTATAATGAGCCATAGTATCCGCCCGATGTTCCAATTTGTCGACCAAGTGGTGAATGAGGTCATATGTGACTCTCGAGTCGGTAGATGGAAACCCCCACATGTCATGGACCAACCCGGTCACATTGTAACGATGCGCCCCTCCGAAGTCGCTCATGGGGAGTCTACCGTCTTCACGCACCAGGTAGGGATGATAGTTGGTCCCTTCCGGCACTGAAGTGCGAAGCCGTTCAACAACTTCAATCTCGCCGGGCTGTGGAATCACCACTTTTTCACGCATGTGGCCTACGACCTCGTCAAACAAAAGAATAACAGGCGTCCGAAACGTTTCAGCTAGGTTAAACGCTTCAACTGTCATGATAAACGCGTCTTGCAGATTGGATGCTGTAAGCGTGATGATGGAGTGGTCACCATGGGTTCCCCATCTGGCCTGCATGACGTCTCCCTGGCCGACAGATGTGGGCAAACCTGTACCGGGGCCTCCTCGCTGCACATTGACCACCACGGCAGGGACCTCGGTCATTAGTGCATATCCAATGGCTTCCTGCATCAGGGAAAAGCCAGGGCCGCTGGTAGCAGTCATCACCTTGAAACCGGTCAAGGATGCGCCTATTATGGCGCACGTCGACGCGATTTCGTCTTCCATCTGGATGAATTTTCCACCAATCCTGGGAAGTCTTTCAGATAAGATTTCGGCAATTTCGGTGGACGGGGTGATAGGATAACCTGCATAAAAATGGAGCCCCGCGTAAAGCGCCCCTTCCACGACGGCTTCGTTGCCCTGCATAAATCTCATATTTTCCCGCATTGATTTCTCCTCTACACCAACTCCATAGCTACATCTGGGCATCTCAATTCACAAAGACCGCAATTTTTGCACTTCTCAGGATGGGCCCAGCGAGCCTTTCCCTCTTCGTCCAAGACCAGAACCCCCTTTGGACAGAAAGCGACGCAGATGCCACAACCCTTGCACCACTCTCTATTGATTGTCAGTTCTCTCTTTTTTTTCATAGAGCAACTCCTTGCCCTCTACTGCCAATTTCATTAAAAATTTTTTTCATCTCCTACTATTGCTTAACATATGGGTCAAGAGCAGTTTTGACCCCGTCACCCCCCTCAGCTACTTCACCGGACCTTTAACTTGGTAATTCCCTGCAGCTTGCTGCAGGGTCGTTCATTCTTTGCTGTTCCTGAAAAACACGCAAGAAGAGTTCAAAAAGACACTGTATACTGTATCTTGTATTTTTTTTCCATAAAACCACAATATATTGTTGACAAACCCACCTCATTATGTTAGAAGGCAAAATACGTGTGACGTGTTTAGTCACACCTATCTCACAAATGGCCGGAATGATCACTTACAACAGCAAAGCGAGACCTACACCTAAGGAGGGTTCCCGACTAATGAATGAACTTTCCATTGCCCACGGTCTGCTTAAAAATCTACAACAGGAAAGCAAAAAACATGGGCTTTCCCGCGTCAGCCGGGTACACATCAGAATAGGAAGCCTCTGCAGCATTGCCCCAGAAGCGCTAACCTTTGCCTTTGAAGCGGCCTCAGAGGGCACGGTGGCCGAAGGGGCTGAACTGAACATAGGGGTCGTGCCTGCCAGAGGACGATGTGACAAGTGTGACATAGACTTTGATGTGGACATGGACACCTCTGTGTTTCTCTGTCCTCATTGTGGCGGGAACGCGGGTGAGCTCATCTGTGGAAGAGAGCTTGAAATTGCCCTATTTAGAGGCAGTTCTTAGAGCACCTCTTGACAAATCCTGGATATAAAACCCCACATAATTAGAGCCGAACGCGCTACCTGAAGTACTCGACCAGTACTCGGGGGTCATTGCTTCCGATTCCATCCACGCACATATCGGCGTAAGGCTTCAGGAGATCTCGGTCATCAATATTCCATATGAGAACCTTAAGTCCTTCTTTGTGAGCTATTTCGACAAATTTCCTGTTCACAAATGTGTATTTCATCACCAGTGCATCTGAAGACGCTTGGGTAGCGATGCAAGCGTCTACGGGACATCCCACAAGGAGTACGCCCGTTTTGATGCGACTGTCCATCTCTTTTACCATCTTTACGAGCCTGTGCCAGAAAGAGATCACGTACACGTTGTCGTCAAGGTTGTTCCTCTTTATCAGTTCGACAACCTTCCTTTCTGTCCCCTCTTCCTTCAATTCAATGACCAGCCTCACCTTGTTGCCAATCAAGTCGACAACCTCGTCGAGCGTGGGTATTTTCTCACCTTTGCCCGCATCAAGGTTTTTTATTTCCTTAAGTGCATAACTACTAACCGGCCCCGTTCCATTGGTAGTCCGCTCCACAGTTGAGTCATGTATAACGACTATCTCTTTGTCCTTGCTCAGGCGGACATCGATCTCTACAGCGTCAACTCCGATCTCCATGGCCCGCGCAATTGAAAGCAGGGTATTCTCAGGCTCTAAAGCCGCGGCCCCACGATGTCCCATGATCATCATTCTTTTTCATATTCCCGTTTCTTGTCTTTTTTCAAAACCTATCACAACGCACATTTCCCACTTCGTGCTCAAAGGCATCCTCCATCGATTCCACATATTGCTGTAAACGAAATTGTGCGCCACGCGACCCGCAGCGCAAATAGAAAGCACGTCAAGATCGATGAATGATCAATTTCTCGCTACATTTCAAGCACCGCATGAAAAATTTTCTTGTCTGGCTCTGGTCCATATCAACACACAAAAATACCCAAAGTTTT
>Ga0209427_10006511_pt1 | contig 13312 bp, 23 predicted proteins | sample DeeMarSWOR136_30_FD_187465 | JGI IMG/M metagenome (GOLD analysis project Ga0209427, IMG submission 187465) | Marine sediment microbial communities from White Oak River estuary, North Carolina - WOR-1-36_30 (SPAdes) (version 2) | ecosystem: Environmental > Aquatic > Marine > Intertidal zone >... | reverse complement strand
AAGGAAGCAACGTGGTTACCTCCAAAAAGAGATATTTCTGGATAGCAGTTTCACTCGCACTTTTTCTCCTATTCTCCCTGACATACTTGGAGCTTCCCGGGCTGCAGTATGACGAAGTTAATTATTTCAATGCCGCAGCAGGGAAAATTTATGATGGTTTCATCGCTTGGCACATTGAGGTATTCGGAAAGAAGATTCCGCTCATGGTCATGGATTATATTGGAGCGGTTAAATCTGCACTATATGCTCCGATATATCGGTTTCTCGGTTCCAACGCAATCACCACACGTGTTCCGGTGGTTATTATCGGTTTGATCACACTGCTTGTCGGCTACGCTTTGTTCCGGCGGATGTTTGGCAACCGGATTGCCCTTGTCGGGCTCTTTCTGTTTGCCACAGATCCTACATTCGTCTTCGCCAACAAGCTGCAGCAAAACCAACCGCCCGTTATCACCCAACCTCCTCAAAGACAAACGAATGATTCTGGTATAACCACCCGGTCTGTCAAGGTAACGGGGTCCAATCTCACTAAACAATTTTCCGATTATTGTGCCCTTCTTGACGGCTTTGCCATCTTCATAATCTATAATGTCACGATTGCCAAGCATCGCGATGGCTCGACGCCTGGCAGATAACGTACCTTTCCTGGCCAGCGTAATTAACTTTTCGGCAAAAGCCTTAACTTCCTTGGCTTTTTCGGGAGTCGTTGAAATCGTCTCGTGCTGGATGAGTGAAGCGACTAAATTCCGGCGCATAGCCAGGTGGTGCTGCCCTGTTCGCCCTAATCGACGCCCTGCTACTCGGTGACGCATAAGCGTAAATTCCCTTATAGAATACTAACTTCTGCAACTATCATTAAATTAAATCATCTATACCCGTCATGCCCAATGATAAGCCAATATCGGCAAGTTTTCTTTTTACCTCCCGCAAGCTTGTTTTACCGAAGCTGCGAACCTTCAACAAGTCGGCTTCGGCCATCTTGACAAGTTTTCCGACCGTTTCGACCTTTATTGATTCAAGGCAGTTGCCAGCCCTGACAGATAACTCCAACTCGGCAATAGGGGTTTTCAGCTTTTCGGCCAATTCTCTGGTAACTTCCTCCTCGGACATTTCTTCCGTAAGCTGCTCAGCAACAGTCTCTTCACCAAGCTCGAAATACTGCACGAACGGATTGATGTGCTTGCGCAATATCTTAGCGGCTTCTATGAGCGCCATCTCAGGCGTAACTGTTCCGTTCGTCCAGATTTCCAGAATCAACCTATCATAATTGGTTCGCTGGCCCACCCGCGTGTCCTCAGTTGCGTAGCGCACCCTTGTAACCGGCGAATACAGCGAATCAATTACTATTCTTCCTATCTCCTGCTCAAACCTATCTGCGGCGGCGATTCGTTCGGAGGCAGGCACATAGCCGCGGCCGTTCTCGACTACCATTTCCATCTCAAAGTTAACATTTTCAGTCAAAGTGGCCAACACCGCATCCTTGTTTACCACCTCTATGGCAGGGTCTGCAACAATATCAGCCGCCGTCACGACCCCGGCCTTTTTTGCCGAAACAGTCATTATCTTTGGTCCCTCGCCCTGAAGTCGAATGACAAGATTCTTGACATTTAGAACTATCTCGGTGACATCCTCCATTATGCCCTCTATCGAGGTAAATTCATGGTCGGCACCTGCTATTTTGATTGACGTAACGGCACTTCCCTCCAGAGAAGAAAGCAGCACGCGTCTTAAGCTGTTGCCAACCGTGGTGCCAAAACCGCGTTCGAAAGGCTCGATGAGAAATTTGCCATACTTGTTGTTCGATACTGTTATATCTCGCTCTACACGAGTCGGCAATTCCAGCCCACGCCATGTAACTCGCATATAAACCTCCTACAAGTAACGTCTATTAACAATTCGCCATTAACCAGCAAAACCTAAAATCCAAAATAGCCAATCGGCCCCTTGGACGCGCTACGTGGCGTCAGGGATGCTCCGGCACTACCTCGAACAGAATTCCACAACCAGCTGCTCCTCAACGGGAATCTGAACGTCATCTCTTGTGGGCAGTGCGACAACAGTAGCCTCGGGCTTTTCGTTATCCAACTGCAACCAACCTTGTGTGGCAAAGTTGGGGTTGCTCTCCAACTGCCCTTTGACCTTTTTACTGCTTCTTTTAGAATCCTTGAGTGTTATCTTGTCGCCGATTTTTGTGGTATAATCGCCGACACTAACCTTGCGTCCCTGCACATAAATATGGCCATGGGTAATTAACTGTCGGGCTGCCTTACGGGACGGCGCAAAATTTAATTTATAGACAACATTATCCAAACGTCTCTCCAACAACTGCAGCAGAGTCTCGCCCGTATTACCCTTCATCCGTTCGGCCTTGTGGAAATACCTCATAAACTGTCGTTCCAAAAGTCCATAGTACCTTTTGATTTTCTGCTTTTCTCGCAATCTAACCGCGTATTCACTGGTTCTGCCTCTGCGCCAACCATGCATCCCGGGGGCCAGGTTGCGCTGCTTTTTCTCGATTGGACACTTAGCCGTCTCACACCTGATACCCTTGAGCATCAACTTCATTCCTTCACGACGACAATACTTACAAGATGAACCAAGATAACGTCCCATCCTTTTTATCTATCTCCAAAAAGCCTTTTCGGCTTACACCAAATGGACCAATTTTGTACGTGGGCCTCTTTTCATACTCGTCTTCTCTTTGGCGGCCGACAGCCGTTATGCGGCAGCGGCGTGACATCCTCTATTGAGGCGATGCGCAATCCCGCCTGCTGAAGGGCTGAAATGGCAGATTCTCGCCCAGAACCGGGGCCTTTAACCCTAATTTCAATCTCACGCACGCCATTGCGCATGGCGGCAGTGGCACAACGCTGTGCAGCCTGCTGTGCGGCAAAAGGTGTGCTTTTGCGCGAACCTTTGAAACCTACACAGCCGGCTGAACCCGAGCAAATCGTGTCACCATTTGGGTCCGTAACCGTAATCAACGTATTGTTAAACGTCGCTTTTATGTGTACTATAGCCTTCGCGACATTTCTCCTAACTTTTCGCCTTATACCTTTTGCCACTGTCAGAAAAATCCTTAATCAATAAAATTATCATTCTTTGCCAACAAAGTTGAGCTCTTAGCGTTTCTCCTTCACACCTTTCTTGCCGGCCACGGTCTTTCTGGGGCCTTTGCGGGTTCGAGCATTGCTCTGAGTGCACTGGCCCCGAACAGGCAGACCTTTTCGGTGACGAATACCTCTATAACAAGCTATATCACGTAATCTCGCGATATTCTGAGCGACTTGCCTGCGAAGCTGGCCTCCGACGATATAATTGCGGTCGATAATCTGCGTTATGCGGCTCAGCTCATCCTCGCTGAGTTTGCCGGCCTTCGTGCTTTTTTCGATTTTAGCCTCCTTCAAAATCATTTCCGAGGTATATTGACCAATGCCATGAATATAGGTCAACGCAATCCATATGGATTTTTCATTGGGAACATCGACACCAACTATACGCGGCATATCAGCTCCTTTTTATATCTGCCACTTCGCATTTCATACTCGAGTTCATGCTCGACCACCTATGGTACAATCAACCCTGGCGTTGTTTGTGCCGCGGGTTGGTACAAATTACCCGGACGACGCCTTTACGACGAACAATCTTGCAATTTTCACATATTCGTTTTACGGAACTTCTGACTTTCATTTTTTCCAAAACACTTTTCGCATTGGCGATTCGCACCACGTAAGTGCCAAGCTGTTAATTTCGGAGGACTATTCGACCTCTATTCAAGTCATACGGTGACATTTCAACCGTAACGGTATCACCCGGTAAAATCCGAATAAAATGCATTCGCATTTTGCCTGAAACATGTGCCAAAATCCTGTGACCGTTTTCCAATTCCACTCTAAACATCGCATTTGGTAGCGCATCGACCACGGTGGCCTGCAATCTTATTGTGTCCTTTGCCGCCATAGTTATCTATTTTACGGTCAACACCTCACAACCATTTTTCACTATTGCAATTGTATGCTCAAAATGCGCCGAGCATTTTGCGTCTTGCGTTACTACTGTCCATCCGTCTTTCAATGTTCTGACGTCACTTTTGCCGGCATTAATCATAGGCTCAATTGCCAGGACCATACCTTCGGCCAGAACGATATCACCGGCGAGCAGCTCATCACTGACAAAGTTCGGCACTCTTGGCTCCTCGTGCATTTTTCTGCCAATGCCGTGGCCGACAAAATCCTTCACTATTGAGAAGCCGGCCGACTCAGCACAACTCTGCATTTCAGCAGCTACACTGCTCCATTTAACACCCGGCGCGGATTTTGCTACTGCTATATCGAGCACGTGCCTTGTCATATCCATCAGCCTGCGTCTATCCGCCGAAATATTACCTATGCCAATCGTAACAGCGGCATCTGCACAATAGCCGTCAAGCCTGGCGCCAAAATCAATGCTCAGGATATCACCATCTCTGAGCACAACGGTCTCGGAAGGAATTCCGTGAACGACCTGCTCATTTATTGATGCACAAATCGCACCGCGGAACGGCTCCCGAGACAGTGGGCTGGGTACACCCTTAAACAAGGCCTCGGCGCCAGCATCAGCGGCAATCCGCGAAGCTACGCTGTTTAACCGGGCGGTGGTAACTCCGGGCTCAGCAATCTCCTGCAATTTTGAAAGAACGTCGGCTACAACGGCGCCTGCTTTACGAATCAACTCAATTTCTCTTCGGCTTTTAAGCGTTATAGCCATTTAATCAAGCAATTCTAATCATCGCGATTAAGGCTTCCTGTAGCGAGCTGTAAAATACCAAATTCTATACCGAGACAAGTGCATCCAGATTCTCAAACACTAAAGATGCTACGTGGTCGGCGTCCTTGTTAGCGTCGATATCATAGACCGTGTTGTTCTTTTTATAATAATCCACCACCGGCTTTGTCTGCAGGCGGTAGGTCTCAAGTCTATTATTTACTACTTCACGGCTGTCATCCGAGCGCTGGATTAGTTCGGTGCCATCGTTATCACACAGCCAGTCAACTTTAGGTTTCAGGTTCTTAACGTGGTAAACAGTGCCACACTGAGGACAGCTTCTTCTGCCGGTAAGTCGCTCAAAAACTACCGGGTCATCCACCCTCAAGTTCAAAACAGCATCTATTCTCTGTCCGTTGCAAGCCAACGATTCATCAAGTTCGACGGCCTGATTAACCGTTCTGGGGAAACCATCCAGTATGAAACCGGCTTCGGATGTCTTCTTTATCGCAGCGGCCATCATCTCAACAATTATGTCATCCGGCACGAGCGCACCTGAATCCATATAGTTTTGGGCCTTTTTGCCAAGCTCGGTGCCCGCGGCTCTTTCCTGGCGCAAGATGTCTCCACTAGACAGATGCATCAGACCATACCTGGCAACAATGCGCTTGCACTGCGTTCCTTTGCCTGCGCCCGGAGCACCCAACAAAACTATTCTCATCCATACGCTCCTTTAATTCTGCCGGTTTCGCTGAATCCTTCGTAGCTGCGCATCAAGAGGTTGGCCTCAATCTTCTGAACCAAATCAAGCGAGACGCTGACAACAATCAATAAGGCAGTACCACCCAAAAAGGTTGCTACTATCCAAGGGATTCCCAACAATACTGAAATGAGGGTAGGCACAACTGCAATAATGGCCAAGAACGAGGCGCCAAAATACGTGATTCTGGTCATTACCTTTTCCAGATACTCAGCGGTTCGCCGTCCCGGCCTAAGTCCGGGAATGAAGCTGCCTGAGTCGCGCAGGTTTTTGGCCATTTCCTTCGGCTGAAATTGCACTGTGGTCCAAAAATAAGCAAACAAGAATATCAACAACATATACACGACATTATAGGTGTAAGCAGACGGGGCCAGGGCATTTTGTAAACTCTGAAGAAGTACCGAGCCGCTGAACCTCTCGATTCTTGCCAACTGACCAACTATGACCGGCGGAAATATCATAAAACTCGATGCGAAAATTATCGGCATTACCCCCCCGTGATTGACACGAAGCGGCAAATAATGTCTCTGGCCGCCGTAGATTCTGCGGCCTCGCATCTGCTTTGCCTGCTGAATCGGTATTCGGCGCTGGCCCTGTGTTATCAGTATGGCACCAGCAACTACAGATACGAACGCTGCTATCAGAAACAGTAGTTGTGCCGGTCCTATAGTGCCAACCGGTGCACCGACCCTGAGGTCGACATTCTGCCGAAGCATATTCACTGCCCAAGGCATTCTCGAGATAATACCCGCCATAATTATCAAACTAATGCCGTTTCCTATGCCATATTCATCTATCTGCTCGCCGAGCCACATCAGGAAAATGGTGCCGGCCGTCATGCCGACAATTCCCATCGTCAACGCCTGCACACGCATACCGGCATAGGTATAGCCCCCCAACATCCTCATGTACATCATCGACTGAATAACACATATCAGCACCGTAAGGTAGCGTGTGTATTCCTGTATCTTCTTGTAGCCGGTTTGGCCCTCCTGGCGCAATTTTTTCAAAGCAGGAACAACCTCGCCCAAGAGCATAAGAATGATAGATGCGGTAATATAAGGCATAATTCCCAGCCCAAACAAGCTGCTACGGCTCAGGGTCCCGCCGGTGAATATTTGCAGGTATTCGGCAGCTCTGCCCAGAGGGCTATCAGTGTCTCTTGTGTTCACCGCGGCTTGTATCTTCGACTGGTCAAAACAAGGAACAGGAATATGAAAGCCGACCCTGTATATTATGAGCAGTGCTATGGTAAAAAGGACCTTATTTCGCAGGTCCGGAATTCTAAATATGTTAAATACTGTTCCAAGCATCTTTTGTATCTTCTAATATCTCTTTTACTGGCACCTTGATTAGAGGAATGCCATTCTGCAACAAGCTGCAAAACGGCAACCAAATTGGCTACTATATCAGCTTAGCCGTGCCGCCGGAAGCCACAATCTTCTGCTCCGCGGTTTTGCTGAATTTATGAGCCATTACCTGCAACTTTTTTGTCAGCTCACCATCACCAAGAATCTTGACTCTGTTTTTCAAGCTGTCAATCAGTCCGGCGCTGGATAACTGCTCCATGCCAACGGTAGCACCTTCGTCAAACCTTTCCAATTGTGATACATTTACGATTTTGTAGCGTGTTTCGAACTTATAATTACTAAAGCCGCGTTTGGGCAATCGCCTAAACAAGGGCATCTGACCACCTTCATAAAGTGATACTGACGTAGCTCCTGCCCTGCTGCCGCTGCCCTTGTGGCCTCGGCCACAGGTCTTTCCTCGCCCGCTGCCCGTGCCTCTGCCGGCGCGCCTGCGAGCTTTATGTTTGCCTGCAACAGAAGTTATCTGGTAATTCAACATATAAATCATCACCACCTTTTCACAGCTTCAACCTCAACACCGCGAAGCGATTCAACCATATCTTTGCTGCGCAACCTTAACAGTCCGTCCATTGTGGCTTTGACAACATTTTTGGCGGACGTGCTTCCATAAACCTTAGTAAGCACATCCTGGACGCCGGCCAACTCAAGCACAGCTCGAGCACTGGAGCCTGCGATAACTCCGGTTCCTGGGCTGGCCGGGACCAGTGCTATCTTTGTGGCCCTGTACTTGCCGTTAATTCGGTGTGGAATCGTCCGGCCTACCAACGGTATTTTATGCAAGGCCTTCTTCGCATCTTTTACGGCCTTCTCAACAGCCAAAGGGACCTCATTAGCCTTGCCGTAACCGATACCTACAGTACCTGCCCGGTCTCCCGCTACAACTAATGCAGCAAAGCTGAACCGGCGCCCTCCCTTGACTACTTTGGAACAGCGGAATATTTTTACGACCGTATCTTCCAGCGGCTGTTCTTCCTGAGCAGATATTTTAACCGGTTGTGCTACCAATTCTTTTCTCCAAACTTCTTTGTATCGATTTTCCTCAAAAAACCAGCCCGGCTTTTCTCGCGGCCTCAGCCAGAGCTTTGACTCTGCCATGAAACTTATATCGGTTCCTGTCAAAACAAACACCCTGGATGCCGACGCCGAGCGCCTGCTTTGCGATTGCTTCACCTACAATTTCAGCAGCTTTTTTGTTGCCGCAATAGTTCAATTGGTCACGCAATTGCTTGGCCCTTGTGCTGGCAGAAACAAGTGTCGCCCCTGCGAGATCGTCTGTAATCTGGGCGTAAATATGTCTGCTCGAGCGAAATACTGACAGCCTGGGTCTGTCCGGTGTGCCAAAGACTTTCTTTCGCACGTGATACTTACGTCTCATCGTCGCTTTTTTTGCTCTGCCAATACTCATGAGAACCAAATCCCAACTACATCGTTCCAGAGGTAAATGCCTTGCCGACTTTGCGCCTTACGTATTCATCAGCATAACGGATTCCCTTGCCTTTATACGGTTCCGGCGGCCTTATCTTTCTTATATCCGCAGCAAACTGTCCCAGCATCGTCTTGTCTATTCCCGAAAGCGTAAACTTTGCGGGAACCTCATCGCCCCTGGTCGCGCCGGTTTCAATGTTTACTTTTATGCCCTTTGGCACGGGTTTTTCTACCGGATGGCAGAAGCCAACCTGGAAAAGCAGCTTGCCTCCTTGTTCCTTGACGCTGCAGCCCGTGCCATATATTTCCATTTTCTTTTCAAAACCTCTGCTGACTCCCATCACCATATTGGCAATCAAGGCGCGTGTCGTGCCGTGTAACTGCCTGTCGTGGTGTACTTCTGGATGCTCATTTTCAACCACCACTTTTTCCGCGGAACTGTCAATCTTAACTTTTATCCGCGGGTGACAATCCATCTGCAAGGTGCCGAGCGGGCCTGAAACCTTGATGCACAGATCGCTCTGCTCGACCCCTACTCCCTTGGGGATAGTAATTGGTTTTTTGCCAACACGACTCATCAGCTCACCATACAAAGTATCTCGCCGCTTACTTTGTCCTTTCTGCAGCTTCTGTCACTCATTACACCCTTGCTCGTCGAAACAATCGCCACACCCATACCACCTAAAACACGAGGCAATTTCTCAACGGATGAATAGACTCTTCTGCCGGGTTTACTTACTCTTGTTATTTCACTAATAACGGGCCGGCCATCCTGGTCATACTTCAAATTAATCCTCAATATTCCCTGTTTGCCGTCATCGATTCGGTCAAAATCATCAACGTAACCTTCCTGTTTTAGAACAGCCGCTATACCTTCACATATTTTCGATGCTTTAATATTAACCTGTTCGCTGTTTATTCGCAGCGCGTTGCGAATTCTCGTCAGCATATCAGCTATTGGATCGCTCAAACTCATATTCAAGCTCCGAACCAATCCTGATAAATCAGGATTGCAATTTTTCAATCGTGAATTGCATTACCAACTGGCCTTTTTTACTCCTGGTATTTTTCCTTCATTAGCCAAGGTCCTGAAACAAATCCGGCAAATTTTGAATTTGCGATAAACGGCCCTGCTTCTTCCACAAAGCTTACAACGTGTATACTGTCTAACGCGAAATTTTTGTTTCTTTTCTGCCTTATTTTCCAGCGCTTTAGTCGACATTCACACGCTCCAAATCAAAGGATTCCACTTTTGGAATCACGTCAAAACACAAACCCGGCATTTACCCAGGCTTCGGCAGCTGCTACTGTTTCGCAACTGCCAACTCTCTGAACGGCATGCCAAAGAGGGACAGCATTTCTTTCGCCTCCTCATTGGTATTTGCCGTTGTTACAAAGGTTATATTCATGCCCTGCTGAAACTCGAGCTTTGCAGGGTCAATTTCCGGAAAAACAGTTTGCTCAGCCAGACCCATCGAGTAATTTCCTCTTCCGTCAAAACTGCCTGGGCTAAGGCCTCGAAAGTCTCTTACCCGCGGGATTGCAAGGCTAATCAGTCTGTCCATAAATTCATACATCCGCTCTCCGCGGACGGTCACCTTCAAAGCGGTTTCCATACCTTCGCGGACTTTGAAATTCGAAACGCTTTTCTTGGCTTTACACACGAGAGGCATCTGGCCAGTAATCATCACCAAATCCTTTTTGGCAAGTTCCAGAAATTTCTTGTCCTGTGTCGCTCTGCCCACACCCATAGAAACAATGATTTTTTCCATACGAGGCACAGCCATAGGATTCTTGTAGCCAAATCGACTGGTCAATTCCGGCACTATTTTGGACTTGTATAAATCTTTTAAACGTGCCATACTGCACCTTGTTGATTGATTACCGACTATTATTCATTAACTCTTCTGAGTTTTTCAAGGACCAACTATCCGTTATCAAGTTTTTGCTTTCCTAATAACGCCGATCTCGCTGCCATCGGTTGTGACCCGTTTTTTGCTCCCATCCTCACTTATTTGAAAACGAACCCTGTTGCCCCTCGAACTTTTCGGGTTTACGGGCAAGACATTGCTTATATGTATCGGCTGCTCGACGTCGATCCTGCCTCCCTGTGGGTTCTTACGTGACGGCCGAACGTGCTTCTTTGCTATATTGTGGCCCTGAACAACTACCTTGTTCTTTTTCGGCATGACCCGCAGCACCCTGCCGGTAGCGCCTTTATGGTCGCCAGCTACAATCTCAACCATGTCACCTTTTTTTATATGCAGGGCCATTTTAAATCCTTGACACTCAAAACCAGGTTTCAAACGATTATTTACGATAGTTAATTATTCAGACTACCTCACTCGCCAGTGAAATAATTTTCATGTAGTTTTTTTCACGAAGCTCACGAGCTACCGCACCGAAGATTCTTGTTCCTATGGGGTTCCCTTCCGGGTCAATCATCACCGCGGCGTTGCTGTCGAACCTTACGTAGCTTCCGTCAGGTCGTTTCACAGGATGCTTGGTGCGCACGATAACACAGCGATGGACTTTCTTGGTATCCAACTGACAGGTCGGCAGCGACTTCTTGATGGCAACACAGACAACATCGCCCACTCTCGCCACGGGCCGCGTTGCGCCGCTACGGGACGCACCCCTGCCAAGAACTTTGATGCACAATGCCGACTTAACACCTGAGTTGTCGGCTATATCCAACATTGTTTCCTGCTGAATCAACTTCTACACCTTTTATTAGGGGTCGTGCACAAGAAACCTGCGTGCTTCTATTCCTGAACAGCTTTTTCCACGACCCTGACAAGGCGCCAACTTTTGGTTTTGCTATAACGCCTGCATTCAGCGACCTCAACAACATCACCCAAGCCAGCTTGATTGTGTTCGTCGTGGACCCCAAGTTTTGTCCTGCGCTTTATGTATTTGCCGTACTGTGGATGCTTGACTTTAAAGTCGATAGCCACTTTGATGCTCTTGTCACCGCTGTTGCCTACTACCACACCTGTCACCGTTTTTACTTTTTCATTCTGCATTTTCGATTTTCTTTTCGTAATTTATTACGTTTGGGCCGCCTGGCGCATTATCGTCTTAAGCCTGGCGATATCGCGTTTAACGTTCGTTACGGCTTTCGAATTCTCCAGTTTCTCCGTAACCGCCTGCGAGCGTAAATCAAACAAATGCCTCTGGAGTTCCTGAAGTTTGCCCTCAAGTTCATCCGGGCTCATTTCGCGATAGTGTTGAGCTTTCACCTAAAGCTTACCTTTATAATAAATGCCTTCTCTTAACAAACCTGCATCTGACGGGCATTTTATGAGCGACTCTGACCAATGCCTGCTTTGCCACGTCCTCACTTACGCCGCCGATTTCAAACATAATCACACCCCGCCTGACTATCGCGACCCAAAACTCCGGCTCACCTTTACCTTTGCCCATTCTCGTTTCCAGCGGCTTGGCACTTACCGGCTTGTGCGGAAACAGCCTAAGATACACCTTGCCTTCACGATGCAAAAAATGAGTTGCTGCAACTCGGCCAGCCTCAATGTGCTTAGCGGTTATCCAGTCGCTTTCCAGCGCCTGCAGCCCGTATTCGCCAAACGCCACAGAATTGCTCCTTGTGGCGCTGCCCTTAATTCTGCCGCGCTGGCTCTTACGGTATTTAACTCTCTTCGGCATCATTGCCATTCTTTAAGCCCTTATAGATTCTACCTATGCTTTGTCAGCCGATGTTGAGGAGTTTTGGTTTCGCTCCACGGTGTCTTGCTCGACGGGGCCAGCTTCTTTTGATGAAGCAGTCACATCAGGCTCGCTGCCGCTTATCTGGTCTCTTGCCGGCCTAACTCTGGGCTGAACACGAACACGCGGCCCTGCGCCGGTACGTCTGGGCAGACGACGCCGACGGGTCTGCCTTGGCTCAATTTCCTCGCCAAATTTGCCTTTGTAAATCCAAACTTTAACGCCGATTGCTCCATAAGTTGTCCTCGACGTCGCCGTGGCGTAATCAACATTTGCGTCCAAGGTCTGCAACGGTATACTGCCAAGCTTCTGCGTTTCCTTGCGTGCCATTTCCGAGCCTGCCAAGCGTCCGGCGCAAATAATCTTGACTCCCTTAGCGCCGGCGTTCATCGCTGACTCACAATATTGCTTCATTGTGCGCCTGAACGAGGCCCGCTTAGAAAGCTGCTCAGCAATTGCTTCGGCTACTAACGTAGCATCCAGGTCCGGCTCCTTTATCTCTATAACATTGACGCTCATCTTTCGGCCGGTCACCTCTTCAAGCTCTTCTCTCAATCTATCGACTTCGCCGCCTCTGGGCCCAATGACGATACCGGGGCGAGCACTGTAAAGCGTCACTTTCACCTCATTGCGTGTTCGCACTATCTCAACCTTTGACACCGCTCCTCTGGGCATCCGACGGTTAAGTTTATTGTCGATGTACTCGCGAATCCTCTGGTCCTCAATGAGAAATTCGCCGTAATCAGCCTTGGAGGCGTACCATGTGCTCTGCCATCCACGCGTTATCCCTGTCCTAAAGCCTACTGGTGATGTCTTCTGGCCCATAATTAATTTTGCCGGTCCTTTATAATATATCGCCCTAAAAAATCACACTTCTGCCACCGTTATATATATGTGACAGGCCTTTTTGTTAATAGGATGCGCTCTTCCTCTGTCCTTTGGCCTCCACCTTTTGGTGCCAATGCGTATCCCGGCATCGTCAACGCGAGCCTGAGCAACATAGAGATTATCAACCTCGGCCTGTTGCTCATCGGCGTCTGCCACAGCACTTTTCAGAACCTTATCAACTATTGTTGCGGCACGTTTTCTTGTGAACCGCAGGATATCCATTGCGTCCTGGACGCTGCGGCCAACTATCAATTGCGTAACCAGTCGTGCCTTGCGAGCCGAAACCGGAGCAAAGCGACAAGATGAACGCCACACAAGCAAATCATTTACCTCAGCAGATAAAACGCTCGCCAGTCGGTTAATGTCCTCTTTACGCGGTATAGGCTTAAGAAAACCCTTT
>Ga0209427_10006510_pt1 | contig 13314 bp, 13 predicted proteins | sample DeeMarSWOR136_30_FD_187465 | JGI IMG/M metagenome (GOLD analysis project Ga0209427, IMG submission 187465) | Marine sediment microbial communities from White Oak River estuary, North Carolina - WOR-1-36_30 (SPAdes) (version 2) | ecosystem: Environmental > Aquatic > Marine > Intertidal zone >... | reverse complement strand
TTTGATAGTAAGTGAATAGAACTTGCAAATATGGAAAAACTTTGATCTGGAAATTCTCCTACATTCGCTGCGTCAAAATTCGTGCTCAATTCCTTTTTCTCGTCCATTAATGATATTGGAATTTTGTGGCAAGTCGTACACGAGATTTTTGGTGGAGCAAGGGATACGAACTTATTGAAATAGGTATACGAAAATTTAAGGTTAAACCTCCAATCCTTCGCAAGGGACTCATCTAAATCAATTTCTGTCCATTCGAACGGTCTTGCATCGTCTTTCAGTATTTTAGCTAGATTTTCTTCGTAGATTTTTAAAATACGTTCGTCAAACGCTTCTAATATGAACAAAAGAACGGGTCCTTTTAGTCTTGCTTTCTTTGGCGGTCTCTTCTTCGCTTGAGTAGATAAAAGACGTACAATCGTCAGGGGGGCAACATACAAATCCTGAAGACCGTCTCGAATTTCGCTCTGGCATCTGTGCATCAATTCAAATAATTTATTGTAGTCGTTTTTCAGAAGCATGTAGTTTCTCCGAATTTTATAAGGTGGATTGGGATATAGTTTCAAAAATGCTTTCGTTTTAATGCCCATCGTCCCAACATCGCCTAAAAAGAGCCCTGTAAAATCAGGAGCGACTCCATACCTACAAAATGGCTTTGCATATTTGTTAGCCGCGGAACCTGTCCGTATAATAGAACCTTCAGGATTGGGTAATACGACCTCAACGCCCAAGCAGTTGTCAGTTATTAAACCATATTTAGTTGAGCCGAAACCTGCTGTACTATTCGAAAGACCTCCCCCAATAGTTGCAGAAAATCCACTTCCAGGACCCACAATACCAATTGTTAAGTTTCTTTTAAGTAGTTCTGTATTCAAAGCGCCCCAAGTGATGCCAGATTCCACTTCGCAGTAAAAATCTTTTTCATTTATTTCAATTATATTATTCATCCTTGTAAGATCGATTAGTATCCCGCCTTCAGTTGTTGAACCCCCAACCAAATCAGCGCCGCCGCCCCGGGGTACCATTTTAATATTATGTTTATTAGCGATTTTCACGATTTCCGAAACTTCTTCGGTGGTTTCGGGTCTTACAATCATATCTGCCCACCTATCTGGAAATGCGGGGTCAACATTTCTCGCGTACGCCGCTTTCATAAAATCTTTATCCGAGATAAATTCGGAACCAACAATGTGCTCTATTTCCTTATAAGCTGTTTTTACTTTAGACATTGATTATCACTGATCCTTATTCTTTTAGTAATAATTAGTATTTATGCATTAAAAATTTAAGATTTCGAATTAATTTAATCAACAAATTAGTTCAAACAAGATAAAAATAGACAATAGATATATTTTATAAATATTAATAATAATATTGCTATTGCTAATTTTACTTAATCTTGAATTACTACAATTTATGAAAAAATGAGGAAATCGGAGATAGAGTGGAAAGAAAGCTTACTTAAAAGCGTTATTTATAGGATAATTACAGTAATACTTGGATTTTTAACTGCGTTCATTATAACTGGTGAATTAACTTTAGCTATAGGAGTTGCATTGCTTACCGAAGCTATACAGTTTGTAAATTATTTTGTTTTTGAAGTACTTTGGATTAATTTGATAACAAAAAAAAGATTAGAGAATATTTTCAGGAAAAAAATCATCGATATTGAGATTGATTACGATTCTATTTTAGAAATAGCTTATAATTTGAGCCAAACAAATACCTATATTAAAGAAGTTTACGATTCTGCCTTGAATTTCTTTACTAGTATATTAACAAACAAGCAGCTAAAAGAATTACACCCGAAAATTTCAGAATATTATGAAATTTTCGAGCGAAAACATTCAGAAAGAGAGCTTGCTTCTTATGAATCAACTCAAAATTCTGAATTAAAACTTGAATGAAGTGAATATTTTAACTTGTTTTTAACCGCTTTCTAATTTATCACCTTATTCTTTTTTGTATTTCAATAATAGATTTTAATACCATTACCCATATTCCAAAGATTTATAGCAAAACCACCAATCATAACTTCCATATTCTTTAGGTTGTTGTTTTGCAGTTTCTTGGTCTTTTGCTGGAGGTATTAAAACTTGCCGACCTAAAAATTCGTGTTTAGGCCAATTTACTGGCAAGAATACATTTTCCTGATCAGCTACTTGACATGCTTCTACAACTCTTAAAATCTCGTCCAAAAATCGTCCCACCTCCTGCGGATAAAACATAATTAATTTTATTATTCCCTTAGGGCCTACAACAAAAACGGATCTAACAGAATTTTCGCCCTTTTGCGGATGAATCGTACCAAGTATATTAGCTAATTTTCCTAAATCGGCAATGATTGGAAATGGGATTTCAACCTCAAATTTCTGTTTTATCCACTCAATCCATTTGATATGAGAATAGACTTGATCTAAAGAGAGCCCAATTAATTCGCAGTTTAAATTTTGAAATTCCTCGTATCGTTTAGTGAATGCAACAAATTCTGTAGCAGAAACAGGTGTAAAATCAGCGGGATAACTGAATAACACAAACCATTTCTTTTTATAATGATCTGGCAATTTAAATTCTCCATGGGTTGTTTGGACTTTAATTTCTGGAAATTTATCTCCGATTAAAGGATAAAATATTTTATTTTCTAAATCGCTCAATAAATCACCTCGCTCGTTTTATTTTCTTTAATTAGAAGTAATCTTCTGATACATTTAATTCTCTTAATAGATTTGATGTGAGTAAATTTAACGGTGAGTAAGGATCTAAACTTAATTCTAATGCTTTTGGGATTGTCTTATAAATAAAATTTATTGAGGGTTCTCCCAATTCAATTGAGATACAAGTAGTATCTAAGTATACATTGTAAGAAACACCTTTGTATTTATACAAAGCTTCCTTATTTTTAGATTTCGAAATAAGAAATGGAAAGATTTTACACGCAATAGGTTTTATATTTTGTATCCGACACAGCCATCTAGCGAACTTCTTATATTGAAAAATACATTTTTTATTATTTTTCCTTCTAATATACACTCTACCAGGTTTTACATTAAAATTAAAAACTTTTCCATTGAATAGCCTGGAGATCTTAACATATTCACTAGGCTTTAAAGGTACATTGAATTTCTTACAACACTCGCCACACGCAATACAATGCCACGATTTTACTTTTTTCCACGAAACAAACCTCATTTATTTAAAAATCATCTCTTTCTCTCTATTTTGATTACTGTAAAAAATATTCATTAAAAATCGAATTTTTTTTATATTTTTCTTTTAACAATGCTTGAACTTCCTTTTCCACTTTTTAGTAAGTCAGAGCACTATTCAAAATTATTCTTTAATTGTTTGCTTTTTAAGAGGATCAGTTTTAATTATATACTGATATTTTTTAATTATATCGTCATCTAACGGTTTAGTTGCATTACACGAATTACATTTAAGCGTTTTTTTGTTATTATCTCTTGATGTGAACATCATTCCACCACATTCATCACAAAACTCAACCATTTCGTTCACCTCATTTATTTAATATATTTCCAATGTTTTTTCTGGATTTTTTTATCTGATTGATATTTTTATTTTAATTAATAAACTCCCATTTTTCTAATATTTTGTGAATTAGTAGAATCCCGCAATTAGCGAGATTATAATATTTTTGCATTCTTGGTTCCTCCACTAGCTGTTTTAATTCAGCATGAATTAACTTACTATATAATATAATAATATCGAACTCTTCCTTCTCTACTACCTCCTTCACATATTTATCTATACCCCCTCCCATGATTAATCTTGTCTCCACATTAAAATTATTTTCTTCAAAAATTTTCATAATTTCGTCTAACTTATTAAGCTTTTTTATAGCAATCTTATGAATCTTCTTGTAACTCATTTTTAAATCAAACTTAGCGTCTGTTTTGACCTTATTATTTAGATGAGGTCTCTTTTTTGAAGAACGACTAGTTTTAAAATTATGTAATAATACTACATTATTCGATAAATATTTTAATATTTGGACGATATTTATTGTGCCTTTTAAGAAGTTTTCCAAATCTTCAATAACTAATAAAATTTTATTGTAAATCGTATTTATATCTCATTTTTTTAACTATTTTCTCTAATATTTATTAACATCTCTCAATTTCCTAAGAATTGATATTGGATTAGCAAACCTTTTCAATTCTTTACATCTTGTTCGAATTGTTACTTCAGTGATATTACTTAAATTAGCCAATTCCTTTTGCGTTCTTTGTTCTCCTAATCTTTTCGCAACCATGTAAATTGCTGCTATTGAAATTCCCTTGGGATCCTTTCCTGCAATAAAAAAACCATTTTCCTTTGCTTGTTGGATTAATTCGATCGAAAAATTGCGGACCTTCATAGACAAGCCTAATTCTTCGTAAAATTTATCAACATATCTTTCTGGACTGATTTGTTGGACCTTTAAATCTAATTCTGGTAAAACTTCCATAAAGATAAGCTTATAACTTCTATTAATTTTTTTTTTAGATATTTGCGAAACCTTTGCGATTTCATTAATTGTTCTTGCGACACCATGGACTCGGACTGAAGCGTAAATAGATGCACTAAGAAGAACATCTATGCTCCTACCCATTGTCATTTTTTCTCTCACCGCATAGGTATAGATTCTAAGCGCATCTTCAGCCACTTGATTTGGTAATCTCAAAGCTTTCTCAATTCTATACAAGTTGGGAAGAGCAATCCATAGGTTACGTTCATATGAAGTATACAGAGACCTATGGATTTTACTTAATCTTTTAAATCTTGCTTTAATTTTTGGGCTTAGAAGTTTACCTTTTGCGTCTTTTTGCCCTCTCATAACCGTTCGAGGGCCAATAACTGAATATTTAGGTTCAGTTTTTTTCTTTTTTCGTATTTCCTCAGGCGTAAAAACGCGACGAGGCGATTCATCGTATACGGGAACATACACGCAACCACAGTTTAAACAGACAATGTATCCCCCTTCTTCAACCAATTTTATAGAATCGCAACAACTATTATCAAATTGATCTGTAAGATGAGCCTTCGGAGTATTTTTTCTTTTTTTTATCTCTTTTAATTTTAAATTGGAAATAGTCATTCTTTTTGATCTCCTAAAATTTTATCTATTCCTTTCATATCTTATTAATTTATTAATCTGTTCTCGATATACGCTTTTTCTATTGCTTCTTCTCAATTTTTTAAATAATATTAAAAGCTGATTCTTAGCTATAGGTCGGAGCTTTTTGTAATTAACCTTAATAATTTCATCGCTGGGAACAGATTCGCTTTTCTGTGTCCCTTTTCTATAAACCAGATGGTTTTTATAGATTTTGCCTCGGCGATGATATCTATCACATTTTATGCAATAATATTTTTCCATAATTCTTACGCTCGTTCTTATTTTCTTTAATTAATAAATCTTTAATCGAAAGATTTAGCTTTTTCTTGCATTTTCTTTTTACTTTGATAGTTTAGATTAGTATTATCTTCATTCCCAGATTCATTTTTAAATTCAGAAATGACTTCTTTAATGTCCTCTTTTGTTAGAATATTTTCTGGTTTATATTCCACTTTTTCTAAAATATCATTGACAATTTCTTTAACAATTCTTTTCCGAATAAAATATCTCTTAAATGCTTTTCTAATTCCCATTTGTTTTACCACTTTTATTCTATTATTTCTAAAAATTCATTTTTATTAAAATAAAATCAAAGATTTCTATCCTATTGGATAATTAGGTTTTAAATGTAGTGAGGATTCCATTTAAGAACTAATAGCTAATTGGATATCTTAAATGATTCTTAAAACCTAATAATTATTTTTTGTTATGGATTAAACCTAAGATATAATAATATCAATTCATTTTTATACCCATATTATTAAAATCGTTCAAAATATTTAAATTTTCATATAATAAATATTAGATTTTAATTTTTAAATAAAAATCTCGTTAATCTTGCGTTTTAAATTTAGTAACGATTCTATGCTCCCACTGCATGAAAAATGTTTAGGAATATCAATATTATCGACGATATTGATATATGTATTAAAGCAAATATTGCCCCATTTTTCAATAATCTTTTATAGGTAAGATTTTCAACGTTATTTTCTTGCGCAATTTTCAGAGTAAATACATCACACATAGCACCTTGAGGTAGAATATTTCCCCCTAAATTTACAGCAACTAGTAAAGAAAAAATTAAAGGAATTGATGGAAAATTAAAAACGCTTATTAAAGAATCAATTATTGGTAAAAATATTAACATAATGGGTGTATTTGCCAGCAATCCCGATAAAAAACTTACTAATAATAATATTATCACAGACATGATAATTGGATTATAATCTCTTAAATTTTTTAATTGAATAATATCAAAAATTCCAATCTCTTTCATACAGCCAATAATTATAAACATTGCGATAAAGAAAAACACGATTTCCCAATTAATTTTTTTCAATACTTCTTTTAATGGCCTTTCTCCATGCCTATTATTAACCAATACTAGAATCATTGCGGAAATAAGCGCAATAATGTACATTTGAGATATAAGGACGAATGAAATTATTGTTCCCAAAAAAAAAATTGCATTAAAAACAAATAATTTTTTATTGATTATTACAATACTGGGATTTAATATCTCTAATATTAATTCTTTTCGGGCAATTTCAATTTTTGGCTCTTTTCTAAGTATAAGAAAATCAATCAAAAATATTGTTAAAAAAAGAATTATGAAAGAGAATCCCCAATAATAGGTGATAAAGTAAGAGGTATTTAGTTGAAAATGTTGGGAAATAATTATATTTTCTCCAGAAGAAAATGGTGTGAAAATGCTACCTATGTTTATAACAATAGTGAGGGCTAATAAATAAGTACCGGCTTTTACTTTTAAAAAAGAACAAATTCTAATGATTATTGGGACTAAAATTAAAACCACTACAACATCAGAAATCATAGCTGCTAAAAAAGCACCAGTTAGACACATAATATATAAAAATAACCTTTGATTGCCTCGTGAAAGCCTAAACATCCGAATTGCAAAATACTCTAGTAAATGGGATTCCTTGGAAATTTGAGTTATAATTTGCATGCTTAAAATCAAAATTAGAGCTTTAATTTCAATAAATCCAATATAATCCTTAATCGTTAAAGAACTAGAAAATGCGACGATCAAAGCACAAATTATCATTCCTAATAGAGATATTGAAACAAAATCCCATTTTTCTCTACTATATGAGACAAGAATAATAATAAAAATGATAAAAATTAAAATCTGATAAAGGATTTCCATATTTTTATAAAATAAATCAAAAAATATAAGTTTTAGGTTTTAAAAATAAAAATTTTCGCTGATAATAGGGAAATGAATATATTTTTTCTTTTTTTACTTGCAATTAATATATTAGGAGCGACATTAGTAAATTTAAATAGAATAAATACAAATTTAGCTTACCAACATTAATATTAGGAGGTTTTGGACAAAATTTTCTCATAAACTTCAATATAATCTATAATCATTCTTTCTAAACTAAATTTTTCTTCAATCCACTTACGACAGTTTAACCGTTTAAGTTTTTTGACTTGTTTTAATGCTTCAACAGCTTCTTCGATGGAATTAACTAAAAAACCCGTTTCCCCATTATTAATAACCTCGGGCATACTCCCTTTATTAAAAGCTATTACTGGTGTTCCACAGGCCATCGCTTCAACAACGGATAAGCCAAACGGTTCGCTAAAATTGATGGGATGAAGTAAGGCGTAAGCTCCTCCTAAAAGCTTATCTCTTTTTTTAGGGCCTGCAACTCCAACATAATCAATATTATCGTTATTTATATGTGGTTTTACTTTTTGCTCGAAATAAACATCGTCTTGAATAATTCCAGCAATAATAAGATTCATATCAAATTTTCTCGCGATTTGTATTGCTTCCCACGCTCCTTTATCGTGATGAATTCGCCCAAAGAAAATTAGATAATCCCCGGGTTCAGGTTGATAAGTAAATTGATTAAGATCGATACCATGGTGTACAGTAGCAATATAGTCGAGTTCTGGAGAGCGATCTGCATCGCTGATTGAAACATAATAGCACTTCTTATTATATTTCTTATAAACCGGTAAGATTTTTCGCGAAGAAAACCCATGAATTGTTGTTAAAACGGGTGTGGATGTCATTTTCGAATAAGTCAATGGGAGATAATCAAAGTGATTGTGAATTAGATCAAAATCGTCTCCTCTTTCAAATAACTCTGAGATATGCAGACACTCCCAGACTTTTGGTAAAAGTTCCTTATCTTCCTCGTAACCGTGTGGAGTTATGCCAGCTAAGTGTCCTTTAGTTTGAGAATCCTTAGTTGCGAACAGAGTTACCTCTATTCCTTTATTAACTAAACCCTCAGTCAATAAAGAAACAACAGACTCCCAAGGACCATAATGTCGTGGAGGTGTACGCCACGCAATTGGGGAAAGCATAGCTATGTGCATATTTTCTCATCCTTGTAGAGAGTTATGCTTTTTAAGCCAATCTAATAATTTCGGTAGATTAGCTGTCGCTAAAGCAATACAACTGTCTGCTCCGCCATAATATAGCTTAATTTCATCATCTTCTAGTATCCAACCACATGGAAACACAACTTTATCTACATCTCCTGAAATTTCGTATATTTCTTCAGGATTAAAAACCCATTCGTCAGAACGAGCAATCACATGGCTTGGGTTATCAATATCCAAGAGCGCTAATCCTAGACGATAAATGACTCCACTACCGGTAATTTTAACTCCGTGATAAAGGATTAACCAACCTTCTTCGGTTTTCAATGGTGGGGGGGATATACCAATTTTATTAGCATCCCACCAACTACCTTCTCTTGCCGGGATAATGAGCTTGTGATCCCCCCAATGTTTAAGATCAGGTGAAAAAGCTATCCAAATATGCGCTCCAACACCGGCCATCTTAGCGACAGGTCTGTGAATTAATGCCCAACGATCATTAAATCGAACTGGAAATAACGCTGCGTCCTTGTTCTCGGGCGGTAAAATAATCCCTTGCCGGTCAAAATGCTTGAAATCTTTTGTAAATGCTAAACAGACCAGAGGGCCAGCTTCTGAGTAAGCCGTATAAGAGATAGCCCAAATTTCTTTTTCTTCGAGATAAGAAATTCTTGGATCTTCAATCCCCCAAATTTCTTCCGGATAATCATCGGAAAGGGGGCTTATAGTAGGCCGGGGGTCTATCTGCCAATTATGTATCCCATCTTTACTTCGAGCTAGTGTTAAATGTGAAATTCCTCTTTTATCTTCTACTCGCATAAGAAGAATAAATTCATTTTTAAATTTACTTGCACCTGCATTAAAAACAGTATTGGCCGAATAAGGTAAATCCTTTTTTGAAATGATTGGATTATTTGAATAACGCTGAAAAAGCTCTTTATAAGACGATTGCCCTATAGAATTTCTCTCCATTAAAATTCCAGCTCCAAATTTACTGGTTGTCCTGTTTTTTTAGCATTTCTAGCGAGCTCGTAAGCTTCATTATATTGTTGGGCTACAACCTCCCAGGAGACCACATTATCGAGATATTTTCTTAAATTTTCACCCAGTTTTAACCTTAATTCCTCATCACAGGCTAATTTGATTACTTGTTCCTTTAACATTTTTTTCGTTGTAAACATTAACCCTCCTTCACTCTCCAAAGTTTGTGCAGTTAAGCCTTCCATTGGGGCTGTTGTGATATATGGTTTGTTCAAAGCAATAATACGGGCTAATGTACCAGATTGCGTTTCGTCAATAGATGGTAAAACAATAAAATCACAAATCGCCATTACTTTATAATATAAGTCACCTCGAGGGACAAATTCGTAATAATGTGCTATTCCTCTTTCTTGAAGATTAAGAACATAATTTTTCCAAGTTTCGTAATCTGTCTTATGATGTGGGTCGCGCCAAGTTCCAGCAGCTAGCAAATCCCATCTTTCACCACACTGCTTTTTAATTTCGTCGCTAATTTCTTCCCACATGGAAATTAGAATGTCCCAACGCTTGTTGGATTGAATCCATCCGATCATTCCAACTAAACGATCAGCAACATTAAGATCTTCTAAACCCAAGTCCTCTTTTAACTTAGGAACATCCTCAATTCCCCATCTTTTATCGGGACGAGCACCGTGTGGCACTACCATAATATTAGTTGGGGTTTCCCAACCTTTTCCCGAGAAAGTCCAATTTAATCTCCATTTTTGATAATGGCATTTAAAAAGAACTACATCGCTTCTTTGACACATTTGATATATAAATTCAGCTTCAAAATCGCTAATTCTCCCATGGATTGTGTGAGGTTCAACAATAATAGGAAATTTATTGATAGCCTCGAGAAATGCGAGAAATCCCTCATTTTTATCGCCAATGCCACGTTTATCGAGGTATTCGTAAAGTCCGTACTCGTGTTCTAAATGAACTGCATAAGGATTTATCTCATTTATTTTCTCTTCTACAGTTTCCCACCAATCTCGGTGATTCATATCTATTATTGGAAAGACTCCATCTCCATCTCCATCAGTGTGACTAATAACGAGGACTTCCCGATTGGGATTTGCTTTTTGGATAAATTCTCTCGCTTCTTCGGCGAAAGTTGCAATACCACAGAGACGTGGTGGATAAGAACTGACTATCACAATTGGTTGCTCAAGCATTTTATTACACCTTGGTAATCTCTTCCATTAAATCAAACTCGGTTAGCTCATCTAATTCATACATATTTAAAAGAGAAAGTAACCAAGACAATGTTGATTCTGCGCCTTGGTTTCTGTTCTTCCCAGTGGCAGTCAAACCATCGCAACAACCACCAGTTTTATAATCGTAAAGAGGGATGTTTAAATCGTTGCCACCTAGAAACCAGTCAAAGCATCGGCGTGCCTCAAAAAGCCATTTTCTATCTTGAGTTATTTTATAAGCCTCAACGCACGCCTCAATAATACTTTGAGCTTCTAGTGGTTGTTGATCAAATCTTGCTTTTTCGCCTCCTCGAGAGAACCATCCAGCGTTACCGATTGGAGAAAAATGCCCCTTAGGGTCCGTTTGAATTCTTATTAACCAGTTTAAGCTATTAACTCCCGCATCAAATATATCTCCTCGTTGCAACCATTTACCAGACATTAGCAAGGCTTGTGGAATTTTCCCATTATCGTATGCTACAATATTTTCTATCCATGGCCAGTCTTCAGAAGCGTTCGCACAATATAAATCAAAGAGTTTATTCGCAAGCTCTTCTCGAATCCTTCTTATTTTACTATCACCGCCAAATCTTGCAAGATAAGCGTGAATTCCAACCAATGCAAAAGCTAAAGCTCTGGGAGAAGTAAATTCAGAGAGAACAGAAAGAGATTTTTCAAATATTTCTAAAGCTTGATCGCCAAAATCTTTATTTTTTGATAATGTAATTGTTAGACCTAGACTCCAGATAGCACGACCATGACAATCTTCAGAACCCTCCTCTTCTAGCCATTTACGGTCATAGCCCATAAAATTACGAAATCGTCCATTTTTTTCATTAAATGCGTGTAATAAAAAACTTAAATACCGACTATCGTAATTCGTCAAATCGTCTTCTTCTAAAGCAAATTTTTGAGCCATTAATACTGCAATTAACGCTCTCGCGTTATCATCAGTGGAATAACCGTGATTGCGATTAGGAACAATAAATTTAGCATGCTGTAAAATTCCTACATCATCAGTTAAGCGACGAATATGTTCAAATTTGGGTTGAGCAAGTTCAAATGGAGTATATCGTAAAGAACTTTTCTTAATAACAGGAGCTGGGTGAGATACCCTTTTCCCGACGACTTCTGTAAATATTTTTATATAATTTAAAGCTACTTCCTTCCAAACCATTTCTCTTGAAAATAAATAGGCTTGCTTTCGCATCGCATGCCTATCAACATCATTATTTAAAAGATTGATAATCTGATTAGATATCTCATTTGAATCTTTAAATGGAACTATAATTCCTCTCCCATCAGCCAAAATTTCTTCGGCATACCAATATGGTGTGGAAATTATTGCTTTTCCTGCTCCAAGAGCATAAGCAAGTGTCCCAGAAACGATTTGCTCTTTGTTTAAATATGGGGTAATATAAATATCTGCGGCACCTAAAAACTCGCAAAGCTCCTTTAATTCCACAAACCTATTATGAAAAAGAACATGATTTTCTACTCCTAAATTTCTCGCTTTTCTTTGAAGAAAATGGCGATATGATTCACCGTGATCCTTCTTTACGCTTGGATGAGTCGCCCCGAGAACTATGTATACTACTTCAGGAAATTTTTTTACGATATCGGGTAATGCATCAATCATTATCTCAATCCCCTTTCCAGGATTAATTAATCCGAAAGTCAAAATAACATATTTGCCTTCAACTCCAAATTGATCTTTATAGAAGTTAGGATCAATAAACTGTAAATTTGGAATCCCATGGTGGATTACATTTATTTTTTCATCTGGAATCTCATAGATTTCTTTTAATAGAGATTTGGCTTGCTGGCTCATAACTACTAAACGATCTGAAACCTTGCTTATATTATCAACAATATTTCGGATTATCTGTGAGGGATTTAATAGAAGCGTATGCATTGTTGTCACTACGGGTTTCCTCAAATTTCGGATTAATGCTAAAATATGCCTCCCATATTCGCCTCCAAAGATCCCAAATTCGTGTTGTAAGCAAACAACATCAACATTATTAACATTAAGAAATTCTGCAGCTAATTGATAATCCGTTAATCTTTTAGCATTTAGCTCAAAACGAACTTGACGCGGATAGGGATATCCTTGAGGAACATCGTTCATAGCGATTGCCCAGCAACTGCTTTGGGGCAATTCATGGGAAATACCCGTTAATAAATCGTTGGTAAAAGTAGCTATACCACATTGACGCGGTATATAGTTTCCAATAAACGCAATAGTTTGTAAATTTGAATGATTATTATTCTTAATATCCATAAAAAACCTCTAAATTTAAAATGACAATCGTTGATAAATAATAATTCTTCATTTTAATATTATATTCTTTATTAGGTTGCTGAAATTTTAAATATTTAGATATTCTTATTACATTTTCTATTCAAGAATCTTACTTTTATGTCGACTATTACATATCTATTAATGTTCTCTATTAATTTTTGAGTCTAGTATTTATTAGTATTAAATATTTAACAAAAAGAATAAAATAATTTGGCGTATTTTGGTAAATATAATGGCGAAAGTTTTCTTTATTTCAGAAAAGAGCGTTGGAGAAGCGTGGCTTTCAGCTTTAACCGAAGTTTTATGCG
>Ga0209427_10006508_pt1 | contig 13315 bp, 7 predicted proteins | sample DeeMarSWOR136_30_FD_187465 | JGI IMG/M metagenome (GOLD analysis project Ga0209427, IMG submission 187465) | Marine sediment microbial communities from White Oak River estuary, North Carolina - WOR-1-36_30 (SPAdes) (version 2) | ecosystem: Environmental > Aquatic > Marine > Intertidal zone >... | reverse complement strand
CTGATCTTTGATTTACGTAAGAATTTCATGAAACGCCCCCCACATACAGCTAGTCGGGAGAGGCTAATGAGATCCGCGGGGCCTCCGCCAACTTCAGCTCGTCCAAGACATCGATCATGGTTTTATATTGAGCCGCCGGGTCGGTCTTGACCGAGACGATCAGGTTTGGATTCTCAACCAGCCTCTGGCGAATGATGCTCTCGATCTCGCCAATGGCAGTGATCTCACCCCCGATGGCCACCTCATTGGATGCGTTGATCCAGATGTGCATAAGGTTTTTCTTGGGAACTTTTTTACCCTGTCCCAGAGCTGGCAATTGCAAGCCCAGACCTCTCTCCATAGACATGGTAGTCGTGACCAGAAAGAAAATGATGAGCAGAAAGGCGATGTCAGCCATGGAGCAAGTGGGGATTTCCTCGCTGGCCCGAATTCTTCTCTGTATTTTCATCGACCTCAGCTCCTCGCTGCAGCTGGAGCCGCCGCATGTTGCTCAATCTCGGTTAGGGTATCCACCAGATCGGAGGAACTTTCCTCCATCTCGATGATCAGCTTATCGATCCTAGAGACGAAAAAGTTATGTAAAGCCTGAATGGGGATGGCGATGGCCAACCCTGTAGCGGTGGTGATCAACGCTTCAGAAATTCCCGATGCCACCAAGGAGGGTTCGATATCCCCCGCCATGGCGATGGCCGTGAACGCTTTGATCATCCCGCTCACCGTTCCCAAAAATCCCAACAGGGGTGCGATATTGGCCACAGTGGCCAGCCAGACCATGCCGCGCTCCAGAAAGGCCATCTCGATAGTGGCTGCGCCCTCAATGGCCTTTTCCACATACTCTACCCCTCGGCCAGCGCGAAGGAGTCCGGCATGAAAGATGGAGGCCACCGGACCGCGGGTATTCACACAAATCTCCGTAGCTCCGTCAATGCCGCCCGTGCTCAAAGCTCCCTTAATTTTGGCCAAAAACTTACGAGTGTTTATAGAGGCTCTCGTTAGGGTCCAAAATTTCACGATAGCCACGGCAATGCCGACGATAAGCGCGAAAAGCAAAGGCCACATGAAAGGACCACCCTTAATAAACAGCTCAACCATCTAACCGATCCTCCCTCGGACGGGGTGAATAGATAGTTACTTTCACTTCAGCAATTTCAACCATGCACCTTCCTTCGAAGATGCCCTATTTTCCATAGAACCCCCCCGTCGTCAAATCGTACCTTTGGCTAAGACTTTATTTCAAAAGGCAAAATAACATCGACCGGGGTTCTTGTCAAGTATTTTTTGGATGAGATAAGAAACAGGTTATTCGGGCAGCATGGTGAAAGCTTCAGCTGTTTTTCCCACCGTCTCCAGCGACACGATTGAATTCTATAGGCCCTAAAACACTGGGGAGGCTTACCGAGAAGCCTCCCCAAAGACATTGTGGATAGACTTTCTCTCCACTTTCCTACTTCAACAGCACCATCTTCTTGATAAGAGAGAAGTCCCCAGACTCCAACCGATAAAAGTAGACCGCGGTGGACACTTCCTCCCCGCGCTGATCACGGCCGTCCCAACGAACACGGTACGTTCCCACTCCCTGAACTTCCCTCACCAAGGTCCGTACCTCCTGCCCCAAAATATTATAGATTCGCAAGGTGATCAGCTGAGGACCCACACCGTTGGGAAGCTGATAAGTGATGACCGTCTCGGCGTTGAAGGGATTGGGATAATTCTGATAAAGACTATAACTGCGGGGAAGGCCCTCAACGGTTTCCTCGCTCTCACTGACGTCCGTAAATTCCGTCTGCACATCAAACCAGTTTAAAATCCGCTCTAACACAAACCAACTGTCACTGTACCCACTGGTCCCCCTGATCCCCTCGAACCCGAAGGCAAAATAGACCACCTTGTATCCCTTGGGAGACTCAAACCGAGTGGCGGCCACGTGCCCCTGAGGCTCGTCTTTATAACTGTAGATATCGACAGCTCCCGCCAGGGCCTGCACAGCACTGGGAGAATTTTGAGGCTCGGCTCCCACGATCAACAGCTCCGTGTCACCACTGATGGTATCGCCCGGCACTCCCTCCAGAACGGGAAAACCGAAAACCGTATCGGCCACGTGTGAGACGTGAAGATAGTCGCTGAAGAAAGCCTCCCCCCCGACCTCGTCACCTATATTTTGGCCAGTGAGAAAGAGGCTCCGGTCCCCAAGATCCAAAAAGGCGGCCAAACTATTTCGATCATCTGCCGTTAAGGTTGCTTGCTCCTGTGCTCCCGTTAACCATATGACAACACGATAAGGAGCCAACTCCACGGCGCCGATCTTTCCACTCTTGGCCACATTCCATGTGTCGAACACCACAGATAGGCTTTCCAGGTCCCGCCAATAGGCCTCCTCCACATCATCACCACCGTCATCGTCTACCACCAGGATCTCGGGACGACCGATCATCATCTCCAGGCTGTCGATGGCCATATAAGCACCACTGTTGGCCGCTATTTGAAAGTAGAACATAGCCCAGTGAGCCTCGGCGGTGTCTGATACGGAAAACTCGAAGGGATTACTGGCGTTGCTCGCACTTGTCCCCTCAGGGATGTCGCCAAACGCCGTGGAATCCACCTGGAACGTGATGGTCTCATCCGGCGTGGTGACCTTCACCCCCACGTCCTGAGCCAACTGCCAGGTAGGGGCATTATCCAAGGTGATAATCCAATCCACCGTTTCACCGGGATCAGCTCGCCCATCCTGGTTGCCCCCGGAGTCCTCCACGGACGTTTCTCGATCCACCGCCAGAAGGGGCTCTATCACGCTTAATAAGGCCCGATATGCGTTCACCCGTCCACCACCCAGCCAGCCCACATAGGCTGGGTTGAGGTGGTCGATGTTATCAGAGGTGTGCCACATCTTGGCCTCGAACTCGTCGCTGGTTATATCGGGGTCCACCGACTTGAGCAAACCGGCAACTCCAGCCACAACAGGGGAGGACATGCTGGTTCCCTGAAGAAAGGAGTACGTATCATTCCACCAGGTGTTCCAGATGCTCACGCCGGGGGCGGCGACATCCACCGTGCTTCCGTAATAGGTCCAGCTGGCGGCCCGGTCGCTCTGGTTGGTAGCGGCCACAGAGACAACGTGATTGTATCCAGACGGATAGTGAGGTGGACAGGTGTCTGGGGGCGAGCAGGGGGGATCATTCCCAGCGGAGGCCACAACGATGACCCCCTTTTCAAAGGCGCTGTCGATGACCATCTGCTCGAATGGGTCGAATCCGGTGCCTCCCCAACTAAGGTTGATAACGTCGGCCCCGTTGTCGATGGCATACTGAATCCCCTCAAAGCCAAAATGAATGCCATCGTATGGGGTGTGAGAGATCTTCACCGGCATGATGGTGCAGTTCCAGGACATGCCGGCAACTCCCACTTCGTTGTGGGTCACCGCCGCGGCAATCCCAGCGACGTGAGTGCCATGTACGGGCTCATCCTCATTGGGATTGTTGTCGGCGATGGCTGTCCCCCCAAAATCCCAACCATGCCAGTCATCGACAAAACCGTTGCCGTCATCATCGACATTATTCCAATCGATGGCCGTGATGAGACCATCCCCATTGACATCTTCCCCAGAATTAAACCAGATGTTGTCCGCCAGGTCCGGATGATCCCAGTCCACGCCCGTGTCCACAATCCCGATGACCACCTCGCTGTCCCCATGGGCGATGTCCCACGCCTCTGGACCCTGGACCTTATCTAAATACCATTGTAGCCCACTCTCATAAGAACTGTCATTAGGCGCCTCACAAAGTCTATATACATAGCGGGGCTCGGCGTACAGGAGATGGGTTTCCCTGGCGAAATCTCTAGCCACTTCCAGTGCATCGGATTGGAAATCGAAATCCATTTGATAGATCATGGCCAGCTCAGAGTCCTTATGTGCAAAAATCTGATCCATCGCATGAACCCGGTATTTTTCTAGCTTCCGGTCCAAGGAGACGATCCCCAGGGAAATTCCGCTGTTGCTCTTCTGCGCTCTTATTTCTCCCACCTCCGGAGCGAACTTAACGATAATCTGACCTGGTACATACTGAAGAGGTGTGGCCGCGGAGAGAGCCGAGAAAGCTAAGATCACCATGATTGTGGCGCAAAAGATTATGCCAGCTATACCTGAAGGCCGCAACATGCTGATTCTCCTCTAAATATGTTTTCAGATCCAAAATCTAATATGACATGCAACCGCTGCCTCTCTTTTTCAGCCTCAACCTGTATTCTGAGAAACAGAACGTAACCCTCTCTTTTTATTCTACCAAACTAGCAGTAATTTGTCAAGCCCTATTCGCTTTTTTCTCTTCCTTTTGAAATTTCGTCTTCCTGGGTGCCAAAATAAAAAACCCACCTAAAACCTGCATTTGATGGAACCCTTTCCTCAAAAAAGGGCACGGCATGCCGTGCCCCTACTCTCTTGCTTTCAGTTAAACTATTTAGAACCGTCTTCCAAGCTCCTGTCAAACTCCCCAACCATGTTCGAGGATTCCGATTCATTGCCACCAGACACAGCCGTTACAATATAGTAATGCTGAGTTCCGATGTCGCCCACAACACCTGTGCTGTCCGTGTAGGAGAGATCAACAGTGCTGTCGAGGGGTGTAAGACCCGCGGTGAAATACGCCACGGTGTCTCGATAGAGCCGATAAAGATCCACCACCAGAGGATTGCCGCTCGTGTCGGTGGTCACCGCCGACCATTGCAGAACCAGGTCTGTCTTGGAAAGGGCGATGGCCAGGTCATCGACGGCCTCTGGTGGGGCCACCTCGATGGGATTCAGGAGAAAATCCACCGCCGTGGTATCATCTGCTATCACGGTGACGCCATTCTGAGTGTCGGGATAATAGCCCGCAGCCGTGGCGGTGACATCATATGAACCGGGCAACAGAGCCTCGATGATGTAATTGCCACTGATATCCGTCGTATCAAAACCCGAAGATGGCCCAGTGGCCGTGACGATGGCGCCCGCAATGGGACCGCCACCATCCTCACTGACATTGCCGGCGATGGCACCATAGGTCACCACCACACCTATATTCAACTTGGCTACCCAGGTGTCTGAGTATCCATCCAGTGAATCATCGAAAGCCCCAGCGGTGGTGGGAAAATCTGAAGAATTGGTGGTGCCACTCAGATGCACATTGCCTGAGCCATCCTGGGCGATGCCATAGCCATACTCCCAGGAGGTGCCCCCCAGGAAGGTAGAGTAATCCAGGGTGTTTCCCGGCAGGTCAAACCGCACCACGAAGGCATCCCGGCTGCCATTGTGGGTGGTATCGTACGCGTCGGCAGTGACGGGAAAACCGGTCGAATAGGTATGTCCAATCAGATAGGCCTTGCCCGAGGCATCCAGATCGATACCATACCCCTGATCATCCGAGGCTCCTCCCAGGAAGCTACCATAATCGAGATCACTGCCCGAGGCGCTGAGCTGTACCAGGAATGCGTCCTCTCCTCCGTTGTGGCTTTCGTCAAATGCTCCGGTGGTGGTGGGAAAATCTGAGGACTTGGTCCCGCCAATAACATGGGCTTTCCCGGCGTCATCTATGATGATGTTAAAGCCATCGTCCTGTTCGGTTCCCCCCAGAAAGGTGGCATAGTCAAGATTGCTGCCCGTGGAGTTCAGCTTGACTGCGTAAGCATCCATCCAGCCATTGAAGCTGGTGTCAAAGGACGCAGCTGTCACCGGAAAATCGGGCGACTCGGTGCGCCCAGATAGATAAGCATTCCCTGAATCGTCCAAAACGACGCTGCGGCCATACTCGCTGCTATATCCACCCAGAAACGTACAGTACACAAGGGAGCTGGCCGTGGCATTGAGCTGAGCCACCAAGGCATCGCCGCCCCCATGATAGGTGGTGTCAAACGCAGTGGGTGTCACCGGAAAGTCCGAAGACTCCGTGCGTCCGGTAATGGTGACATTGCCTGAGCCGTCCACGTCGATGCCATAGCCGGCATCGTTATAGCTACCTCCTAGAAAGGTGGAGTAATCAAGATTATCGCCCGCGGCATTCAGCTTGGTCACGTAGGCATCCCAACTGCCCCCTGCGAAGGTATCCTGTATAACACCTGCAGTTACGGGGAAATCGGTTGAGTAGGTGTATCCTGTCACGTAAGCGTTACCGCTTCCATCCAGGACGATGCCGTAGGAGTGATCACCGTTACCTCCGCCCAAATAAGTGGCATAGACAAGATCGCTGCCGTCGGTATTGAACTTGGCCACGGTGATGTCCCAGTTGTTGTTGTGACTCTCATCATAAGCCCCGGCAGTAACTGGGAAATCCGTTGACAGGGTGGGCCCGGTCACATAGGTGTTGCCGGAACCGTCCAGGGCGAGATCGTAGTTGTTATCCATGTTGGTGCCGCCCAAGTAGGAGCTCCAGACCACATCGGTTGAATCTGCCCAGGTAATGCTGCCGAAAAGCATTGCCACAGCCAATACGACGAACGCGCTGGCTTTTGCCGTCAGGCGCATTTCTGTACCCTCCTTCCAATTCCTTAAATGATTTTTTAAAGAAATACTCTCTATTTCTTATTCTAGCACAAAAGTAGGAAATCTGTCAAGAGTTTTTTGCGTGATACGTGAAAAACACTGTCATCCTTCCCCAAAGGTGACACATGACGAATGACGCATTACGTCAAGCTGAACATTAAATAGGGCCAGGAAACCTCGCCCCTACAACTGATAACAACCTTTCCTTTGATAAAAAGGGGCACGGCATGCCGTGCCCCTACAAATCCCATTTGCGCTTGCATATGTCTGCGCATTACGAAATCACTCCACTATCCCGAACTCAACCTCACGCTCTGCTCGCTGGCCGCTGTTCATATCGGTCACCGTCAACGTCAACAGGTACTCGCCCAACATGGCGCTAGACATATCTAACTCCAGCTGGCCGATCTCCGTCGCCGAAGCCCCCCGGTTCTCCGTAGTGCTGGATACCGATTCCCACTTTTTCTTCGAACCGAACGGCGAGGCCAGCGCCGACAACGCTCTTAACAACAGGCCTTTTTTCTCTGGGCGGCGGGTGATGGTGTATTCCGTCTGGTACCAAGTACCTCCCCATTCGTCCAGCGTCAGGTTATAGATCTCGTAGTAGACCAAAATAGGCTGGGAGAATTGAAAGAGCCTGCCAAGCCGCGGAACCACCACCAGATCTCCCCGCAGAAATCGATCTTCCCCCTCGTCCGAGTAAAGCTTATTGGCCAGCACAAGAGAGGAGATGGCCAGGGTTTGGTGATCGTATCGTCCCACATCGACTTCAGTCTTGACGATGCCCACCTTCTTGGACTTTTGATCGCGGATATTCAAGGCCAGCTGATACTTCCCGGGCAGCACCTGGAAATCCGCCTTCTCCACGACCATCCTGTTGGGGTTGATAGCCTGCGTGGGGGGGACGTCGAAGATCTGTTTCTCGTCGCTGCGAGCCACCTCATTCCAGTTAATATCAAATAGCACGGCTCGCCTCTCGATCATCGCTTGGGCCATTTGGCCTGAACGGGAAAACTCCAGGTGAGGATTGGGGATGCCGTAGACCACCTCCAGTTCGGTCATGCCATCTGAGCCGCGGAACTCCACGGTCCGACTGGCATACTCCAGAAGTTCGCCGCCATAGTCATGCTGGTAGCTTTCTGGCAAGCTCTGAATCATCCTCTGGGCCAAGGTGGCCGGCGAATTTCGGAAGTCGTCTGATCCCCAAGACTTGTCCGGAAAGGGGAAATTATACTCACCGTTGAGGAAGGTGTCGGCGAAGATCAAATTGACCCCCTGCCCCCCATCACTATACGACCAGATCCACCGGGGAGGCACTAATCCCACTCCCATTCTAACCTCCCCCAACTCTCGCCATTTAACCGTAGGTTCTCCATATCTGATGTAGAACTCACCGCGCTTGGTCTTCCAACCCGGGATATCTAATTTGGGAGCTGCGAAGTGGATGTTGGCATGGACCACCCGGCGATAGTGCTCCAGCTGGCGCTCATTGACCGGTGTTGTCGGTGTGGGATCCCGCTGCTTCCAGAAGCGCCGCAGAAAGTCCTTGCGATCCGTGCTGTGGAATTCTTTCAGCTCCTCTGGAGAGGCCAGAAAATCCAAGCTCTCGAAGGGAAGCCGGTCCTGCTCGATCATTCGCTCCAAGGCTGCTCGGTAACTCCCCTCAGCCTCCTCTAACCTCCTCAGCCTGTGAAAGGCCATTGCTAGAAGCAAATGTGCCTCGTGCCTGTCGGGCTCAACCTCCACAGCGGACATCAGATGCTTAGCGGCCTCTTCCCATTTGTCCAGCTCCTCTAGGTTCAAGCCCAGGTGATACAGCACCTGATACTCCTGGGGGGCCAGCTCTGCCGCTCGGTGGAGAGACTCCACTGCCTCCCGATGTCTCCTTTCCGACTCGTATTTTAACCCCGCCTCTTCCTCAATCAATCCAAGCTGGTAGTGAGCTTTCCAGAAGTCTGGGTCCAGCTTCAGAATTTTCCTTAACTCCCTTTTGGCATTGTACCCAAAGCCCCGCTCCCGGTAGACCATGGCTAGGTTATAACGGTATTCAGGATGTTGAGGTGCTATGGCCACAGCCCGAAGCGCCCGTTTGGTAGCCAGCCAGCGACCGCGGATATCACCCCGTCGAATATATATCCTGCTCAACAGATCATGAGCTTTGGCGCAGCGAGGGGCTAACTGAATGGCCTGCTCCAGCTCCCACACAGCACTCTCCACCTCACCCAATCTGTAAAGCTCCAGACCTTGCTGGTAGTGCCGGAGAGACTGCTCCCGCTTGTGTGGATCGATCCGGGAGGCGCAGCTCAGGCAGAGAATCGCGGAGAGAAGGAATGATATGTAAACAGATATTCTCATGGAGATCAGGGCCTTGTGTGGAAACTTCTCCTATGGCAAAGAAAATGGGGAGGATTGAACTTCCTCCCCATAATGTAACTGATTTTGGACTAGATGGCAAATAAAGCAATCGTTTGTCGTTTGGCGGTGTCGATGCGCGTAACGAGAATCGGGAATCGTCTGTGGAAGGTCGTCAAGTTCTATCAGCCACTAACGTGGAATGAACGACAAACGAGCTTCGATCGACAACGGACGTGACGAGTTTCGAGGCCGACGGACGAGTTCCGAATTGCAGTATCCGAAAACACCATACTCTTAGTCACCACCAGGCTTTTAGATCATCAGCTTTCCGGCCTAGTCATGATCAGCCCATAATTCTGGAAATATTCGTTGGCCACGCGCTTGATGTTCTCACGAGTCACGGCCTTAATACGCTCCTCGAAGTCATCTGAGTAATCGTAGCCCAACCCTCGGATCTCGTCGGTGGCCGCCTGAGAGGCCTGGTCGGAATTGGTCTGGTTATAGTACAGTCCCCGCATGACGATGCAGGCGCTCTTGGCCTGCTCCAGCTCCTCGTCGGTAAAGACATCCTCCTTGATCAGCTTCTGCTTCTCCAAAATGATCTGCAGGGCCGTATCCGCGGTGGCTGGATTGGTGGCCGCCTGGATGGCATAATATCCAGGATCGGAACGAGCGTCGTTCCAGGCGTGGACGAAGTAAACCAATTGGTTGCCTCGCAGGGTGTTGTGCAGCCAACCGCCGGGATAGCCAATCCCCGAGGTGATCCCGTCGATGACCCGCATGGTGTGCCAGTCGGGATCGCCCAGAGCCATTCCGGGATAGCCCATGAAAATCACCGTCTGCTGCCGTTGGGTGATCAGCTCATCGGTGAGGTTAGCCGTCAGCAGCGGCTCTTCCCGAACATCAGGAAAGACCACCTTTTTACGCTTCATTTTGGCGAACTTCTTCCTCACCAGAGCCTCGATGCTCTTCGTGTCGATGTCCCCGAAGATGGCTAATACCATGTTGTTGGGAACATAGTAATGCTGGTATGTTTCCCGCAAGTCCTGGTCGCTCAAAGCGCTGGCGCTAGCCTGATTGCCCACGGGCATGAACCGGTAAGGATGCTCGCGGAAGAAGGTCTGGCGGAAAAAGATCTCCGACTGAAGGCGCCAATCGTCGTTCTGCCGCTCGATCTCCGCCAGAATGAGCTTGCGAAGCTTCTCTACCTCCTGTGGATCGAAGACGGCATTTTGTAGCACATCGGACAAGATGTCCAACCCTCTCTCCGTGTGCTCCCTAAGCACCTCGACGGAGATCTGCGAGAGATCGTTGCCTGCCGAGGCGCTGATACTCCCGCCCATGCTGTCGATCTGGCGAGCGATCTCCTCGGCCGTGCGCTTCTTGGTGCCCTTGGGCAACATCCGGACGGTGAAATTGAACAGCCCGTTGTCGCCCTCATCCTCATACCGCACCCCACCTTTCAGAAAGACCTGCATGGAAACGAGAGGGTAATTGGGATTGTTTTTCAACAGGAGGGTAAGGCCGTTGTCCAGCACCACCTTCTTCACCTGGCCGGCAGCACCGGCCTCTTTGGCAACCTCCTTGATTTCCTCGGAGGGCAGCTCGCTTCCCGTGGGCCTGAGGATGGCCACGGTGAGGGCGTCATCGTAAAAATAGGTGCGCGCCACCCGGCGGATATCCTCCGGAGTCACCTGGCGGATCTTCTCCAGGTATGTCTCGCTGAACAGGGGATTGCCCGTCCTGATGAGGTCCTGCCCGATTTGCATGGCCTGACTCTCCGCCGTCTGATTGGAGAAAACATGTTCACTGACCCTCTGGTTCTTGACCTTCTCCAGTTCCTCTCCAGTGACCAGTTTATCCCGCAAACGGTATATCTCCTCAAGGATGGCCTTTTGCGCCTTCCCGGTGTTTTCGATGTTCAAGCTGGATAATATGGTGAAATCGGCAGCATCGTAGCAGGGATTATACGAGCTGGCGCTGATGGTGTGGACCAGCTGTTTCTCGTTCCGCACCGTTTTGACCAGCCGGGAGCTCTCCCCGTGGCTAAGGATGTTCTCCAGCAGGTGCAGAGCGTAGAGATCCGGGTGGGTGACCTTCACGGTGCGCCAGCCCATCATCATGTAGGTGGTCTCGATATCCATCTCGTCGGTCACCCGGCGGGTGCCCATCTGTTTGGGGTCGGTTTGCAGATAGATCTGTGGCAAGGGTTTTCTGGGAGCAGCGGCGCAATATTTCTCCACCAACCGCAGTGTCTCCTGGGCATCCAGATCCCCCACGATGACGAAGATCATGTTGTTGGGCACGTACATGCGATCGTGGTAGGCGACCAAATCGTCACGGGTGAGGCTCAAAAACACGTCTTTGTAGCCGATGGTGGGATGATGCTCCGGGTGCTTGACGAACATAGCAGCGTTGTACAGCTTGCCGATCCTCCGCCGAGGCTCATCGTCGCCCATCTCTATCTCCCGGGTGATAACGCCGTGCTCCCTCTCCACCTCATGGGGGTCCATGGCATTATGCAGCACCCAATCGGAAACCAGATCGATGGCCGTCTCCAGATGCTCGTTGGAGGTGGAGATATAGTAGGCTGTGTGGTCGCTGGTGGTGTAGGCATTCGAAGCTCCACCCAGCATGGTCAATATCTCATCGGCCTCCGCCTCGGTCCTGTTGGTGGTGGTGCCCATGGCCACCAGATGCTCACAGTAGTGAGAGATTCCCGCTCCCAGATATTCCTCCTCGAAGACATGGCCCGCTCGCACGTACATGACCACCGTGACCACCGGCGCGGCGTGGTTCTCTTTGATCATCACCGTCATGCCGTTCTTCAGGGTGGTGTTGATCATCTGGGCCGAGGACCTCGCGCTCATGCTGAAAGCGGCGAGACAGACGATTAGGCCAATGGCCAGAATTTTGCCCTTCATACGAAGACCTCCTTTTTGGTTAAAATGCATTGAAAATTGAAGATCGAAAATTTTAGATTTTAGATTGATCCCTCCCCCCATTTCAAATTCGATGTTCGAGAATCGATATTCGTGATACGTAATTCGTGTTACGTATTATGTATTACGTAATCAGTGGGTTACTTGTTTCGGGGAAAGACCGGATCTTGGATTATAGTTCAGAGACTTGTGAGAGTTAAGAGAGTTTGGAGAGTTGAGACCCTCACCCCTTTTCATTTTGCATTTTATTTATTTCCTGCCTACTACCGACTGCGTACGGCCTACTGGGGTGGTAGGGAGAGGTGGCCCTGCTTACTGCTTACTGCTTACTGCTTACTGCCATTGCCACCATCTCTATTTCCAAAATCTACTCTGCGACATCAGGTGGTTTTTCGCAACAAGAATAATCACCTATCTGGTCACTCAAAATTTCGGACCCCACCAGAGGAAAGCCCTCGGGCCTCCAAGAAAGAGGAAGCCCGCTAATCTGCCGGAAACCAACTGACCCAGGATGAAGAAAATCCATACCAGCAAAGCTCTGCTGAAGCTGGTTTCGAAAACCAGTTGGATGAAAAACAACGCTAAAAAAAAGCCCGGCATGAGCCCAAAGATAGAACCCATAATGGGAATAAACGCGGCGAACAAGCTCCCCACCAGCCACACGACGGCCATGCCGGCAATGGCGGCCCAGAAGGCCCGGGCCAGTGTGGTGCGCAGCGTGCCGGCCAGATGGGCGCCGATCCACATGAAGATGGCGGTGGTGAACACCGCCAAGGCCAGCACCAGCAAAAAGTCGTTTCCCACACTCAAGATTCTGCCGATAAGCCCCAACATAGGTCTGCCTCCATCACCAGGGGAGAAGGAAGACCCTTGCCCAGGCCTCAAAGCACTGGGAAGGGCTATGATCATTCAGAAAGCCATGACAAAAGCTCCTGGGCTCTCTTTAGATCCCCTAAGGCCTCCAACTTTTCGAAGATGGCCTGCGATCTCTCGCCGGCCTCTAGAGCCTGGGCGACGCGTCCGCCCTGTCGGTGGAGCTGAGCCATCTCCAGAAGGGCGCGGCCCGCCTCCAGCTCCATGCCCAGCTCCTCAAATATCTGCAGGCTTTTCTCCAGCTCCTGGGCCGCCTCCCTCATCAGAGTCTCCCGCTGGGCGCCCTCGGCCTGGCCGGCCATCCCCCTTCTCACCTCGCCCCAGACCCTTCTGGCCAATCCCTCGTTGCCCCGCTGACCCGCCCCCTCGGCCAGGGCCACCGCCTCATCTGCCAATTGCTGGCTGCGGTGAAAATCATCCAGACGAGCTAGGGCTTGAGCCAGGTAGCTGCAGGTCACGGCCTCGAAATCCCCCATCCTCAGCTCCCGTTCCAGCTCCAGGCTTTTCTCCAAGCATTCCTTGGCCTCGCCGTAATTGCCGGACTCCAGATGGACCAGGCCCAGATTGGTCAAAGCTGCAAAGGCAGCAACGGCGTTGATGATCCAGGTCGAGGGCATCAGCTCCAGCAGACGGAAGG
>Ga0209427_10006507_pt1 | contig 13318 bp, 11 predicted proteins | sample DeeMarSWOR136_30_FD_187465 | JGI IMG/M metagenome (GOLD analysis project Ga0209427, IMG submission 187465) | Marine sediment microbial communities from White Oak River estuary, North Carolina - WOR-1-36_30 (SPAdes) (version 2) | ecosystem: Environmental > Aquatic > Marine > Intertidal zone >... | reverse complement strand
CCGGTGTGCCAGTGAAACAGGCTTCGTCCCGTGGTCAATAGCAGGGGATATTCGTCGTCGGGAAGCTCCATCGGTGGCTTGTAGGCTAGGGGTATGAACTGTCCCTTACCCCGGGTGAACTGGCGGGTGTGGAGAATGGGCGTCCCCGGGTGTTCCGGGGTGGGGCAGGGCCACTGAAGCCCTGCGGACTCAAGGCGCTGGTAGCTAATACCACCATAGATGGGGGTGAGCGTGGCAATCTCGTCCATAATTTCGCCGGGATGGCTAAAATCAAAGCCCTTACCCCCCAGTCTCTGGGCAATCTGGCAGGTAATCAGCCAGTCGGGTCTCGAGTCAGCTACGGGTTCTACTGCTTTCCTCACCCGCTGCACCCGGCGCTCGGTGTTGGTGAAGGTGCCGTCTTTCTCGGCAAAGCTGGCTCCCGGCAGGACCACATCGGCTAGCTCAGCCGTCTCCGATAGAAAGATATCCTGAACCACCAGAAAGTCGAGCTTGGTCAGCATCTCCTGGGCATGGCTGGCGTCCGGCTCGCTCAGGACCGGGTTTTCCCCCATAATATAGGCGGCCTTTATCTTCTGTCCGGCCTGCTCAATCATCTCGGTGACGGCCAGGCCCGGGTTGGGAGAAAGGGGAGTTCCCCAGGCGGCTTCAAACTTGGCCCTTATCTCCGGGTCGGTTACCGCCTGGTAACCGGGATAGACATTAGGCAGGGCGCCGAGGTCACAGGCGCCCTGGACATTATTCTGACCGCGTAGCGGATTGACGCCGGCTCCGGGCTTACCGATGTTGCCGGTGAGCATAGCTAGGTTGGCGGTGGCGATGACATTGTCGGTGCCGTGGGAGTGCTGGGTGATGCCCATGGAATAGAGGATAGATGATGGCTTGTTGGTAGCGTAAAGCCGGGCGGCTTGGGCTATCTTATCTTGGGGCACACCGGTAATCTGCTCTACGGTAGCCAGGTCAAAGTCTTTAAGCGACACCTTAAAGGCGTCAAAGTTCTCAACGCGCTCTTTTATGAAGTCCGTGTCAATCAGTCCCTCTTCGACCATGACACGCATCATACCCATAAGCAGGGCGACATCGGAGCCTGGCTTATGCCTCAGCCACAGCTCGGCATGACGCACCAGGTCAATCTCTCTGGGGTTAGCCACGATGAGCTTGGTGCCTCTGCGCACCGCTTTCTTGACCCCGAAGCCGATTACCGGGTGGGCTTCTGTGGTGTTGGTGCCGATCGCCAGAATAGTCTGGGCATCGCCGATATCTTTAATGGAATTGGTCATGGCTCCGCTGCCGAACGTGGTGACCAGACCGGCCACCGTGGGGGCATGTCACAAACGGGCGCAGTGGTCTAAGTTGTTGGTGCCCAGTACGGTACGAGCCAGCTTCTGGATAACGTAGTTCTCTTCGTTGGTGCACTTGGCTGAGGAGATGACAGCTATCTCATCCCCCTTGTAGTTAGCCAGTCGCTCGCTAACCAGGTCTAAGCCTTCGTCCCAGCTTGCCTCGGCAAACTCTCCGTTACGTTTGATGAGGGGCGTGGTCAGGCGCTTCGGGTGGTGCACAAATTCGTTAATCCCGTAGCGTCCCTTGACGCAGAGTCGACCCTGGCTGGCTGGGTTATCCCGATCACCGGTAACGGAGACAATGTGTCCGTCACGGATGCCGAGATACATCCCGCAGCCAACCCCGCAGTAGGGACAGGTGGTGGCGACTTCGTGGGTTGGTGGCTTGGCATGCTTCGGGGCTAGGGCACCAACCGGGCAGTGAGTAACGCACTCACCACAGGACTTGCAGATTGAGTCCATGAGCGGCTGGTCACCGAAGGTAGCTACCTTGGCTTCATAGCCGCGGTAGGCTAGTTCAATAGCGCCCACGCAGGTTATCTCGCTGCAGGTGCGGGTGCAGCGGGCGCAGAGGATACACTTGTCTCGGTCAAGCTCGAAGAAGGGGTTAGAATTGTCAACCGGGAATAATCGGTTTGTCCGGCGCAGGGGCTGCTCGGTAATGCCTAGGTAAGCAGCTACCTTCTGTAATTCGCACCGCTGATTCTGGGGGCAGGTGAGGCACTCTACCGGGTGGTCAGCAATTAGGAGCTCAGTAACCGTAGTCCGCACCTCGTTAACGGCGGGTGTCTCGGTGTGGACTACCATCCCGTCGCTAGCTGGTGTGGTGCAGGCGGTGGGCAGTCCGCGCATGCCCTCGATTTCCACTACACAGAGGCGGCAGCCCCCGTATGGTTCTAGGTCGGGGTCGGCACAGAGGGTAGGAATATAGATTTGGGCTGCCTGGGCGGCTTCGAGCACCGTCATGCCTTTATCAGCGGTAACTGGCTGACCGTTAATGGTCAGGTTAATCTTATCCTGCGGCGCATCACTCATGGCTCGTCGTCCCCTTACTCGGTTTTGAGGCGGTTATTGGGATCGGTCTAGCTGGGGTTTCTATCTCCTCTCCGGAAACCTTGACTACCGCACCGAACTTCGGTGGGCAGACCTCAAGGCAGACCCCGCAACTGATGCACTTACTCTGGTCAATAATGTGCACCTGTCTCTTATCGCCGGATATTGCCTCCACCGGACAATTGCGGAGACAGATGAGACACCCCTGGCATTTGTCAGGCAGAATGTAATATGAAGTCAGGGCGGCGCAGACTAATGCCCGACACTTTTTCTGGACTATATGTTCCTCGTATTCGTCTCGAAAGTAGCGAAGCGTGGTCAGGGCCGGATTGGGTGCTGTGCCACCTAGGGCGCAGAGGGAGCCGGCCTTAACCGAGTTGCTGAGTCTCCCGAGCAGGTCAATGTCTTCCGGTTTACCGTGGCCACCGGTGATATCCTCCAGGATGTTAAGCATCTGCTTGGTGCCTAGGCGGCAGGGGACACATTTGCCACACGATTCAGCCTGGGTGAAGGTGAGGAAATAGCGGGCGGTGTCAACGATGCAGTTATCTTCGTCGAGGACAATCATGCCCCCGGAGCCCATAATGGAGCCAGCCTGAGCCAGCGAATCGTAGTCAACCGGTAGGTCAAGCAGACTTTCTGGTAAGCAACCGCCGGAGGGTCCACCCGTCTGGACTGCCCGGAATCTTTTACCGTCGGGGATGCCGCCCCCGATACCGTAGATTATTTCCTTGAGGGTGATACCCATGGGAACCTCGATAAGCCCGGTGCGGTTTATCTTGCCAGCCAGGGCAAAGGTCTTGGTGCCTTTGCTCTTCTCGGTACCATAACTGGCATACCACTCAGCCCCCCTCTCTAGGATTGCCGATACGTTAGCCCAGGTCTCCACATTGTTGATATTGGTCGGTTTACCCCACAGGCCAGAGTTGGCGGGGAACGGTGGGCGGCTGCGGGGCATACCGCGTTTTCCCTCGATAGAGGCAATCATGGCGGTCTCCTCACCGCAGACAAAGGCGCCGGCCCCTTCCTTAATCTTCAGATGAAAGCTGAAGCCAGAACCGAGGATATTATCGCCCAGCAGTCCGTAGTCAGCCATCTGGCGGAGGGCAACTTTTAACCGCTCGATAGCCAGAGGATACTCCGCCCGGATATAGATATAGCCTTGGTTAGCCCCGATCGCATAGGCTCCAATGAGTATCCCCTCGAGAACAGCGTGGGGGTCGCCTTCCAAAAGTGACCGGTCCATAAAGGCGCCGGGGTCGCCCTCATCAGCGTTGCAGATGATATACTTCGGCTCGCCACGGGCCTTACGGGAGAATTCCCACTTCAGCCCGGTGGGGAAGCCGGCACCACCCCGACCCCTTAGGCCCGATTTCTGAACCTCACTGATTACTGCCTCTGGTGTTATCTCCAGTGCTTTAGCTAGACCGCTATAGCCGCCCCGGGCAATATAGTGATTAATGTTCTCCGGGTCAATGATCCCGCAGTTACGCAGGGCGATCCTTACCTGGGGTTTGAGTACCGGTAGCTCGTATAGCTGGGGGATATCGGGCAGTTTTCCGTTGCCACTGGTGCCTAGAGCTAGGTCGGGGTGGGGGTTATCCTTTATGAGGTAGTCTTCGATAAGTTGGGCGGCAAGCTCTGGGGTGAGGTTGCCATAATGAATTCGGGGACGCTTGGGCTTGATGATGTCAACCAGCGGCTCAGCATAGCACAGCCCCAAACAGCCGACCTGAGTAATGTTTGCTTTGATTTTATGGCGCTCTAGTGCGGTGTTGATAGCTTCCAGTACGTCACTAGCTCCGGCGGCCCGACCGCAGGTGGCGGTACCAATGAAGATGACCGGTTCGGGGCTTTTTCCCAGGGATTCCCATTCTGAGATTGCCTGGGTTCGTATTGCGTCGAAGTCTACCATTACACTCCCGCTGGTTATTTACTGTCTGTCAGAATTTGTCTCACCTTCTGCGGTGTCATCCGACCGTGGACGGCTTTATCGACTACCGTAACTGGGGCTAGGGCACAGGAGCCAAAGCAGGCGATGGTTTCCAGAGAGTACTCCAGGTCTTCGGTGGTCTCTCCCGGTTTAATACTCAGCTTCTTCTCTATCTCTTGGAGAATTCGGTCAGCCCCTCTCACGTGGCAGGCGGTGCCACGGCACACCTTGACGGTTCGCTTGCCTGTAGGAGTGAGCTTAAACTGGGCGTAGAAGGTGCTTACCCCATAAACGGCGCTGGGTGGTAACTTTAGAAACTTGGCAATCCCGACCATTATCTCTTCAGGGAGGTAGCCAAACCTTTCCTGGGCTGCTTGCAGAATAGGGATGAGGTCGCTACTATCCCTCGTATAGTCTGATAATATGTCGTCTAGTTGCTTCTTGGCATTTAAGTCCATTTAAGACCCGTTTCTAATCCAAAAAGAGAAGGCCTAGCGCCCCCTCTAAGCAAGCCTCTTCCCCGGTTTGGTTTTTAGCACCAAACGCATTATAATATCTAGAGGCAGGGATTGTAAACCCTTCCGCTTTTGCCCGCTAGATTTCCTAGGTTAATTGAGTGTATCCTAAACTTTGTCTGGTGTTAGGGAGGAAGATTGGCTGGTAATTCTTATAAACTTCTAGTCGTGGATGTAGACGGTACCCTGGTAGGTAAGGATGGCAGTATCCTGACTGAGGACCGGGAAGCCCTGTCTAGAGTTTGCGGTTTAGGGATCAAGGTTTCTTTATCTACCGGCCGAGCGGTTCAAGCCTGCTCAGGGGTTCTCCATGAGCTATCGCTGGATGGCTATCACATGTTCTGTGACGGGGCTCTGGTATATGACCCCCACCACCAGAGAGAGGTTTATGTTCAGCCACTTGATAAGGTAGTGGTGGGGCGGGCGATTGAATTTGCTCATTCAAACGATATCAACCTTGACCTATACTCAAAGACCCAATATTTTGTGGAGCGGGAGACATGGTCAGCCATTACGCACCGTGATTTCTTCGGCATCCCGCCGACGATAGTGGATTTTACTAGCCTCTGGAAGCAAGAGATAATTATTAAAGCTGGGATGGTAGCTATCTCGCCTCAAGAAGCGGCTAAGGCCAGATATTTCCACCGTGAGTTCGGTGATAACCTCCATTTTTCTTGGGTAACCACCCCTAGTTACCCCGGAGTTGATTTTATCAATGTGGTTGCTCCTGGAGTGACTAAGGGGAAAGCCCTTAAGGCACTGGCTTCCCATCTGGGTATAGCCCTAGATGAGGTTATCGCCATCGGGGACGGTAATAATGATATCTCCCTTCTTTCCTCAGCTGGCCTGGGTGTTGCCATGGGTAATGCCACTGACCGGGCCAAAGAGGTTGCTGATTACGTTACCCTTGATGTTGAGTGTGGTGGTGTCGCCGCCGCGATTAGGAAGTTTCTGCTGTGATTAATACCGGGGGTCTCTAGAGGCGGCTCTCTAAAAGGCTACCTGGCACTTGGGGTACAGGCAATCTAACGGCAATTCCTGATTTGATACTTGTTGTTTGAGGTAAAAGTTATGCCATATGGGTACACCGGCAGAATTTTGAGGGTTAATCTATCTGAGGAGCAGCTGACTACAGAGGAACCGGCGGAGAATTTCTACCGCCGGTATTTCGGTGGGGAGGGCTTTGTCGGCTACTTTTTGCTCAAGGAATTGACGGCGGGTATTGAGCCCCTTGGTCCCGATAATAAGCTCATCTTTGCTGCTGGCCCGCTCACTGGGGTGCCCGTAGGTGGTTGTGGTCGCCATAGCGTGGGTGGCAAGTCGCCACTTAGCGGAGGGTTTGGCGAAGCTGAAGCTGGAGGCTACTGGGGGGCGGAGCTAAAAATGGCTGGCTTTGATGCCATAATCGTTGAGGGTAAAGCCGAAAAGCCGGTCTATCTCTTCGCTAGAGACGGCCAGGCCGAAATCCGAGATGCTCGTCACCTCTGGGGGCTGAAGACGTTGGAGTGTGAGAATACCATCCGTAGTGAGCTAGCTGACCCGGGGGTAAAGGTGGCTCAGATTGGGCCTGCCGGAGAAAACCAGGTACGCTTTGCCACTGTCTCCAATGACCTAGATGCCTTTGCCGGCCGGACTGGTATGGGGGCGGTGATGGGTTCTAAGAACCTCAAAGCGATTGCCTGCCGGGGACGCCAGCGTCTGTCCCTGGTAGACCCCGAGGCGGTTAGGGACATCGGTGGCTGGATCAGGGATAATACCCCTAAGATAAATAAGGCGATGCAAGATTTTGGCACATCACGGGTCGTCCCGGGCTTAAATCAGGCGGGAGGCTTGCCCACCCGCAATTTCCAGCTGGGCTATCTGGATGGAGCCGACAAAATAAGCGGTCAGACCATGGCGGACACGATTCTGGTGAAGAGACGAAGCTGTTTTGCCTGCCCCATCCACTGCAAGCGAGAGGTAAAGGTGGCCGGACCCAATGCGGTTGACCCACGCTACGGAGGCCCGGAGTATGAAACCATAGCCGCTATCGGTTCTAACTGTGGCATAGATGATTTGGAGATTATTGCCAAGGGTAACGAACTCGCCGGGGCCTATGGTGTGGATACCATATCCTGCGGTAGCGTAATTGCCTTTGCTATGGAATGTTATGAAAATGGGCTACTTAAACAAGGTGATACTGGTGGACTGGACCTGCGTTTTGGAAATGGGCCGGCCATGCTCCAGATGATTGAGCAGATTGCTCAGCGTAAGGGTCTGGGCGCCTTATTGGCTGAGGGGGTGGCCCGGGCTGCCAAGGAGATAGGGGCTGGGGCTGAGCAGTTTGCCCTCCATGTCAAGGGTATGGAGCCGGCGATGCACGAGCCACGCTGGAAGCAGGGCTTGGGGGTGGGATATGCTGTGTCACCGACTGGGCCGGACCATATTCACAATATGCACGATTCCAACTTTTCCACGTTGAGCCCGTTGCTTGAGGAGATGAGGGAAGTGGGCATACTGGAGACCCTCCCGGTAGATGACCTTTCTCTGGCAAAGATACGCTTGCTTGTCTATAACTCTTTATGGATACATTTTTTGAACTGCGCCGTCTGTTGTTTCTTTGTCATGTTTTATGGTCTGGTGGGTTTCGAGAGGTTGGCCCGTCTGGCAAGTGCGGTGACGGGTTGGGAAACCAGCAGTTTCGAACTGATGAAGGTAGGGGAGAGGGCAGCCAATCTGGCGCGGTGTTTTAATCTCAGAGAGGGCTTTACCAGTAAGGACGATAATCTGCCAGTGCGCTTTTTCACTCCGCAGGCTTCAGGACCTCTTCAAGGGGTAGCCCCCGATCCAGAAAACTTCCGTAGGGCGGTGGCGGTGTACTACGATATGATGGGATGGTCGCCGCAGGGCGTTCCGTCTCTGGGCAAGCTGGGGGAACTGGGCATTGAGTGGGCAATGCCTCTGATAGAGGCAGGGCGGTAGCCGATTATATTGCTCAGGGTGTTAATACTGCGCTAGCCTTTGAGCTGGTTAGCGATGATGACTCCAAACTCTTTACCCTTGGGGAGCTCTCCTTCTGAAAGTGGGCCCCTCATCCCCTCCACTCTTATTGACAAGCCGGGAGATGCGATTTTTAATCCGGGAGCCTTCTCGCCTAGCTGTTTCTCCATTTTCTTCACGGCTTTTTCGTATTCCCCACCGGCATAGGTATCAAAAACGGCGACCAGTTTTCCCTCCAGCTTGAGCTTGCCGAGCTTATCAATAAACTTTTTGATGCCCCTAGTGGCACCGCCCATGTGGTTTGGCGAACCGATGATAATGGCGTCAAAATCGCTGAGCTGGTTCGGGTCAAGTTCTTTCGGTGTGCTGAGGGTAGCTTCCACCCCAGCCTCCTTCACCCCCTCAATAATGGCTTCGGCGGCACGTTTCGTATTCCCGAACACCGACTCATAGATAACGATGGCTTTTGGCACTCAGCTTGCCTCCTTTCCTGGTGTGTATTCCTTTATATCATAGAGTTACATTAGGATATTTCATATCTCTGCTACACGTTTTTGTGAGGTTTCGACAAGGTAAACTGCGTCTATATTAGATATTGTACCTGAAGTTTTGTTCCTAAAGATTCCTCTGATAATGTTGGGACGCCATAGAATATGGCAGTCTAACAAGAGAAAACTTATTTTACACCCCTTTTCTTTAGCCGCACCCAGCTGTTCATTCGCATGAAGTATACCATTAACTGGTTTGAATAACGCATCTATAGCATCTGACACTGCTTTTTCAACATGGAATACGTCTACTGGCGATATTGCCAACTCTAGCAGACACCCTGACTCTGAACTCTTGAGTATTGTAAAGCGTGACTGTTCTTGTACTTTATGCTCAATGTGGGGTGATGGCTCTGTCTCTAAGAATGGAGTAGAAGGCCACTCTGGGAAACTGCTGAGTATTTGGGGGCCGAGATCTAATTCTTGTCCTTTCTTTAATGTTTTGCTGTTTTCAAGGATAATTTTTAAAAGTATTTTTCGCAGCTTGGCTAATCTATTCTGATCTAGCTCTAAAACAGGAGTCCCCCATATTAGAAATTGTCCCTTTATCTTACCACGGAGTTTTTTCGCGATGTCATTCAGGATCTTATTCCAGCGTACTAATTGGATTCTCGTTTGAGGGCGAATAAGTTGCTTCACCTCAATCGCAAGCTGGTCTTCACCACTAGTACTTGAAATAGCAGTAAAGTCCCACCTGATATTGTCTTCTAGTTCAGGGTAAACACTTTCTGTGCGTCTTAAAGTGTAATTCACCATATGTTGCTGGCTATACCAGCGCAGAAAACACTCTCCACAGTCTCGCTCTTCCTTTTCTTTATCTCTCATTGAAGGTTTCCTGACATATTAACCACTTAACTACTGAGCGAACTAATGGGGGGGTATGTTGTCTCACATATGCAGCTCTATGATGTCACCGTCCTCGAGGACGTGGTTTCGTTTCGCCATGACGCCGTCGTGCTTCCCCGAGCCCCAGATGCGGGCATACTTCAGCCTGGTGCGGAAGTCCTTGTGCACCGCTTCAGCGGCATCCTCAAGGGTGCTCCCCATCGTGAGCACGATGGGGTCGTCAAGCTCGGCCTTCTTACCGGGTGCCTTGGTATATACCCGGATGATATTCAGCATCTTAAAGATTTCATAGCGTAGCTTTTCCAGCCCATTCCCCTGCCTGGCGGAGACAGCCGTAACCGGAACCTGCTCCCCGTATCTGTTCCTCAGCGTAAGGTATTTTTCACCCGTATTCTCTAAATCTACCTTGTTAGCGATGATTAGCGCCTTCTTCTGGTGTAGAATTAGGCTATCTTCTTCGCCAGCCTTAGTCTTGCCGATGGCGACTCTCATCTCCGCTAGCTGTGTCAGGATAGTCTCCATCTGGGCTAGGGGGTCGCTATCCAGGTCAACTATAATGGCAATTGCGTCAGCCCGGATAATGGTGTTGCGTAGCCACCACTCGGCGGGCTGTTCGGTGAAGGGTGGGGTGTCAATGAGCTGTATCTTGATGTTCTCAAACTCCATCATCCCCGGGGTAGCGGTCTGGGTGGTGAAGGGATATTCCGCAACCGGTGGCGAAGCACTGGTGATGCTGGAAATGAGCTGAGATTTGCCGGCGTTGGGCAGGCCGATGACCACCACCTGGGCCGCCCCCTCTTTTTCAATGAGCATTGAGGCTCGCCTGGCCCCTGACCTTTTCTCGGCTTCCTGGCTCAGCTTGGCAATCTTCCGTCTCAGGTCTGCCTTCAGGTGGTCGGTTCCCTTGTGTTTGGGCATGATGGCCAGCATCTCTTCCAGAGCCATAATCTTATCTTCCGCAGTTTTGGCGGCACGGAGCCTTTTCTCAGCCTCAAAGTAATGTGGTGGTAGGTTAGCGGGCATAGCCTTACAAATACTCCTTTACCTTCTGGGCAAGCTTCATATTCATGCCTTTGGTGGCGGCTAGCTCCTCAATAGAAGCATCACGGATGCCCTGGACTCCCCCAAACTGCCTGAGCAGGGCTCGCTTGCGCTTGGGCCCAATGCCGGGGACACTGTCTAGGGCTGAAGTGATACTTTGTTTGCTGCGTGTTTTCCGGTGATAACCCAGGGCGAAGCGGTGTGCCTCATCACGGAGACGCTCTAATAGCTTAAGCCCTGGTGAGCGGCGGGATAGAGTAATGGGTTCCGGCTGCCCGGGGATGAAGATTTCCTCATTCTCCTTGGCCAGACTGGCGATGGGTATTGGTTTAGCACCAGCTTGAGTCATAGCGGAGAGGGCGGCGTTAAGCTGCCCCTTACCGCCATCAATCAGGACCAGGTCGGGCTGGGTAGCCCAGGCGTCGGAGGCATCGCTTAAGTGCCTAAAGCGGCGGCTGAGCACCTCGTGGATCATGGCATAGTCATCAGTACTGGGTACGGTCTTAATCCTGAAGCGTCGGTAGTGCGCTGGTTTGGGCTTACCCTTCTCAAAGACCACCATGCTGCCCACTGCCATCTTCCCCTGTATGTTGGAGATGTCATAACCCTCGAGGCGCCGAGGTAAACCGGGCAGGCGAAGCTCCTTTTGTATTTCGGCCAGGGCCTCCTCTATCGTTTGGGGCGCCGCTAGCTGCTTGATCTTGAGCTGTTCCAGGCCCTGACGGGCGTTTTCGGCAACAATGTCCAGAAGCTGTTTCCGGCTCCCCCGTTGGGGTACCTGGATACGAACCCGATTACCTCGTTTACTCGCCAGCCAGTCTTCGATGGTTTTTTTGTCGGCTACCGGGTGCTGGAGCAGCAGTAGCGGGGGGATATGGGGCGCTCGGCTATAAAACTGCTTAATAAAACTGGTCATAATCTGGGACGGTTCCTCGGAGCGGGTACCCTCCATGATAAAGCTCTCTCGACCCACCAGCTTGCCACCGCGAATGAAGAAGACCTGGACGTAGGCCTGGTTTCTATCCTGGCTAAAGGCGATAGTGTCCTGCTCGCCTCTTAGCGTGGTGGCAATCCTCTGCCCCTCAATCACCCCCTCTACCGCCCGGATTCGATCTCTAAGTCGGGCTGCCCTCTCAAAGTCCAGAGCCTGCGCTGCCCGCTTCATTTCATGTTTCAACTCCCGGACAACCCTTTCCTGCTTACCCTCAAGGAACAGGACTATCTGCCTTATTACCTCGGCATATTCCTCTTTATTGGTGGCACCGATGCAGGGTGCCAGGCAGTGCTTGATATGATAGTCGAGGCAGGGACGGGAGTCGGTGCCGGTGATGGCCCTGGAGCAGGAGCGGAAGGGGAAGATTTCCTTGAGTACCTTTAGTGTCTGGCGTACCGACTTGGCACTGGCAAAGGGCCCGAAGTAACGCCCCCCATTCTCCTCCAGACGGCGGGTGACGTACACCCGGGGCCAGTCGTCGTTAGTATCTATCTTGAGATAGGGGAAGGTCTTATCGTCCTTGAGGCGGACGTTAAAGCGGGGGCGGTGCCTTTTTATCAGGTTTAGTTCCAGGATAAGGGCTTCCTGTTCTGAGGCAGTGACGAAAAAATCGAGGTTGGTGACCCGGCTTACCATTCGTTCCAGTTTGGGCGTTAGCTTCTGCCCGGTAGCAAAGTATGACCTTACCCGGCTGCGCAGATTAGCCGCCTTACCAACGTACATGATATTACCGCCGGCATCCTTCATCAGGTAGACGCCGGGATTTACCGGCAGTCGTGCTAGCTGTTCCAGAACCAGATTACTTGTCAATCTTGACTCCTTAGATTTAGAAAACGGGGGTTCCCCCACTTTGTGGAAAAAAGGGTTGGTTTGACTAGGGGACCCGGCTTATTCCAGCACCACGGCGGTGCCGTAAGCCAGTACCTCGGCAGCGTTCTGCATTATCATTGAAGTCGCTAACCGCATACTAACTATGGCGTTGGCCCCCTTGGATTTAGCGTCCGCCTCCATGCGCTGGATGGCTTCTTCACGGGCACTACTCATCATCTCGGTATAGTCAGTTATCTCGCCGCCGACTATGCCCTTAAGCCCAGCCCTGAAATCTTTACCTATGTGCCTTGCCTGGATGGTGTTACCCCTAACCAGCCCAATCGTTTTGACGACCGTTTTGCCCGCCACTTGGTCTGAAGTGGTGATAATCATTTCTCTACCTCCTCGGCTTTCTCCGTTTTAGTCTTGGTTCTTCTAGCCCTGATGGTCCTTATCACCAGCCATAGTACCCCGCCCCCGATGATGCCCACGCCTATCCTGACCCCGATGTGGACATCGGGGTTGGCAAAGAAGCTCCTCATCCCGAAGCCCATTAAGCACAATATGATAATGCCAGCGATAATAATACCTGTTTGCATTCTCTAGCCCTTAAATATTCTCCAGTGTTATGCCGAGTTCAGTGAGAAGTTTGTCCAGAGACTCTTCCGATGGAGCGTTCTTATACGTCACGTCTGTTCCTGCCTTGGTATCTTCCAGGGTTACTCCAAGCTCAGCCAGCCTATTTCGTATTTCGTCAGCCCGTTGCCAGTTTTTCTCTTTTCGACAGTTCACACGCTCCTCAATAAGGCGATTGAGGCGTGTAGTGGCGGTAAGGGTTCCCTTACTTGGAACTGTACCCCCTCCGACTTCTACCTTGATTATTTGTGGTTTCGGAAGCTTTAGCCCTAGCACTTCTTGTGCTAGCGATGCGAGAGTGTTCCGAGCCTTGTCAATATCAATACCGCCATCGCCAGCTTGGTTAATTTCCCGCGCCAAATCGAAAAGGACAGCTATTGCCTGAGGGGTGTTGAAGTCGTCGTCCATCGCCTCAATAAACTGCTTTCGGTACGGCTCAGCATCAAGAACCTTTCCCTTGCCAGCAGCAGGGTTGTCTCTTGAGATAACCCTGATTAGTCTCTCAACCCCACCCTTAGCCGCCTCTATCGCCTCCGCAGAGTAGGTTAGCGGGCTGCGGTAGTGGGAGCTTAAGACGAAGATGCGCAGGGCATCGGCACCGTATCTATCGAGTGCCTCCT
>Ga0209427_10006506_pt1 | contig 13319 bp, 14 predicted proteins | sample DeeMarSWOR136_30_FD_187465 | JGI IMG/M metagenome (GOLD analysis project Ga0209427, IMG submission 187465) | Marine sediment microbial communities from White Oak River estuary, North Carolina - WOR-1-36_30 (SPAdes) (version 2) | ecosystem: Environmental > Aquatic > Marine > Intertidal zone >... | reverse complement strand
ATTTTCATTAAAAAAGTACCGAGTAGCTAGGAATTCAATTTAATATTTTCGCAATATAATTCAAATAAAATATTCATACCTAGCTTTATCCACTCACCGATCTTGGCCAGATTCTACCTTTTCCAAAACGAGGCAGTTATTTTAAACTTCCTTTCACGCCATATTTTATAAATATAAACGAATACTACTATACCCAGACAATCTGCAATGCAATCGCTAAACGAAGTGTATCTGCCAGGTATAAAACTCTGATGCAATTCATCAATGATACCATATGATATAGCGATCAATATGCTCCAAAGAACATAACGTTCGCGCCAAAAATCGTTCCGAGATTCTGCCAGACCTCTGGCCAACAATAAGCCTAATAAACCAAATAAAAGAAAATGTGCAATTTTATCGGCTAAATTAAATTCTCTTTCTGGTAATCTATCACCGGGAATGGACGATAAAATAAATATTATAATAAAAAGTAGTTGCCAGGGAAGATGATAGAGAAAATATTTGTTATATAATTTAAGCATTATGCTGGTTTTATCTAATTTTAATACAAAATTGTATTAGAAGATATTAGTTTTGACATAATTTCACCATTTTTATAAATTTAGAAACATAACTATTTTAATATCAAGTCAAAATATGACCAAAAAGAAAGCTAAAATCTTCACTCTAGAATTTGCTAGTAACTCCAAATACCTTAGTAAAGTAGACAAATTAAGTGCAAAAGTTGCCCGATATGCAAAACTTGATGATAGTTCAAGAGATGATCTGGGAATCGTAGCGACCGAATTAGTAAATAACGCAATACATCATGGTAATAAAAATAATCCAAATAAAATGGTCCACATTCAATTCTTTGTTAACAGTGATCGCATCGAATTACGAATAAAAGATGAGGGGGACGGATTTGATCCCGATGCCCTCAAAGATCCCTTGGCACCAGAGAATCTGATGAGTGAAAGTGGGCGTGGTATCTTCCTTATTCGCAATTTAATGGATAGATTGGATTTCAAATTTACTGCTGAGGGTACTGAAACCATCGCAATAAAGTATCTTTGATCACATATCTTTTCCCGCAATATCAATCCATGATAAATCAAAATAAAACAGTAGTAGTTGCAATGAGTGGTGGCGTAGACAGCTCGGTTGCGGCACTTCTGTTGCATAAGCAACGATATCGCGTCATCGGCATAACCATGAAACTGTGGGATTTTGAACAGGTTGGTGGAAACATCAATTATGAAAGTGGCTGCTGTTCCCCCCAATCCTTCAACGATGCACGGATGATTTGCGTATCACTTGGAATTCCATACTATGTCCTTAATTTTAGCCGAGAATTTTATGCCCAGGTCGTTGAGGATTTCGTAGATGAATATCTAGCTGGAAGAACTCCAAATCCTTGCATTCGCTGTAATACAAAAATAAAGTGGCAAACATTATTAGAAAAAAGTGAAGAACTAGGTGCAGATTTAATCGCCACAGGACATTATGCACGAGTGGTTCATAACACGAAAACCGGGCGTTATGAACTATTGCGGGGAAAGGACAAACAAAAAGATCAGTCTTATGCGCTATGGGGGCTTAGTCAGCACAGTCTATCCCGAACAATTTTCCCTTTAGGGGAATATAGCAAAACCGAGATAAGGAATTTAGCACGTAAATTCAACTTACACACTGCGGACAAAAACGAAAGTCAAGAGATATGTTTCGTACCCGATAATGACTACCACCGTTTATTGAGGCGTGCCAGAGCACGACCTGATAGGGAAATAAAAAAAGGCAATATAATCAACACCCAAGGTGAGATAGTTGGGAGACATGATGGTTATCCCTTTTATACCATAGGTCAGCGCAAGGGACTTGGTGGTGGATTCCGCAAACCGATGTATGTCGTGGATATCGATGCTTCAAAAAATCAAATTACAATTGGTGGACAAGAAGACCTGTTATGTCGCGATTTTATAATAGATAATATTAATCTGATTAGCATCAGCGAAATAAAACAGCCCACACCGGCAAAAATTAAGATCAGGTATAATGATAACGGTCAGGAAGGAATGCTCTATGCGCACAAGTCTGATCAGATACGCATTGTTTTTAAGAATCCCCAAAGAGCTGTTACACCAGGGCAGTCTGCCGTATTTTATGCTAATGACCGGGTGTTAGGCGGGGGTATCATCAAATTAAGATTATATTAGAGATCAAATATACATAGATCTGAAACTATTCATAAATGGCAAAGTAAAATAAAAAAGTTGACATTGTGTAAATCTGTTTATATTTTAATATGAGTTTTTGAGTGAAATATTATAGGTGAAATAAATGAAGAATATAAGAGTTATTACCATAATTATATTATTATTACCGGTTTTATCGTTTGGCCAATTAAAGAAGGATATTCCTCAGACCAATATATCACATACGCTGAATTCTGCTATCTTTAATAATCCTTTTATCGGTTTATTGGATCCATCAAGATTTAACATGCAGCATAGTTTTTCCGTATCATACGCCAGTATGGGCGGATATGGAATAATGATGAATTCTTATATGAATACGATAAACTATAAATTCAGCGATAATTTGTTTATAACAACTAAAATAGGTTTAATGAACTCTCCCTATAGCTCTTTACCTGGAGAGAATCCGTGGCAGGATGTTAAATTTTTTGGTGGCGCCGAACTGAAATATTTACCTACTGAAAATTCAATGATTAAACTGCGTTTTGAATCAACGCCATTCTATTATCCTACAAACAGATATTACTATCACGGATATAGAAGTCCATTAAGTTTATTCGATGGAGAATGGTAATTACCAGACATATCTGATCGAATTATTTAACCGGATTACTATCGAGCCGGTTATTTTTTTGTTTTAAACTTTAGCGTGAGAAAAGGATCGATTGCGCAGAAGAAGAAGACAATCTACACAACTCATAAAAAGAAAGTATTCCGCTTCACAAAAACTTCCCCAGCATGATTTGAGCGCAAAATCCAGATTCAAATGGAAACGGTGGCTCAGATTTCTATTTTTTTTCATCGTCGTTGTAGTTAGTGCCTATTTACTTTATACATTCGATTTTAGTTCAATTATCGTTCTCCAGGATGAAGATCGCCAAGATACAGTTGAAGCGGTATCACCCGTACAGGACAAAATTGCAGAAGAAACTCTACCCCCTCTACAACAAAATATTCAGATTGAGGTACTCAATGGATGCGGTGTAAATGGTATTGCAAAAGTATTTCAATCTTATCTGCGTGAACAGGGATTTGATGTTGTAAATACCGAAAACTATATAGAAGATGGCAAGCGCCGATGGGATATTGAGCAATCGATGATTATCGATCATATTGGTGATACAGAACAGGCAAAAGCATTGGCCAGGTCTTTGGGTATAGCATTCGATAAGATTATTATCAAGCAAACGCCTAATCCCATATACGAAATAAGCGTTGTGATTGGTAAAGATTATCAAAATTTAAATGCCTTAAAATAAATCAAATCCTGGAGATCAATTTGGATTCGCGCACATTGGCATATAAAATTGCGTCCTTTGCTCAAGAAAAAAAGGGTAAACAAATTGTTGTCATGAATATGTATAATATTACCAGCATCGCAGACTTTTTTGTTATCATGAGTGGTGATTCTGACACGCAGGTTAAAGCACTGTCTGATCACATTCTGAAAAAATTACAAAAAGAAAAAATCAAAGTATATCACAGAGAGGGGTATGAATCTTTACGCTGGGTGTTGCTGGATTATGTAGATGTTATCGTGCATATCTTCAGGAATGAAACCCGAGAATATTACGGTTTAGAACGGCTCTGGGGCGATGCTAAGATGGATCTGATTCTGGACATGAAAAATGAGCGCTGAAGAATTCATTTCCGATGAATTATACCGCTTTGTGAAGGAAATAGATACAGATATTTCCGCAATCACTTACACTCTGGAAAAGCCGACACAAAAAAAATTTGGTGATCTCTCCACAAATTTAGCCATGCAATTGGCTGCCATTCTCCATGCTAAACCTAGACAAATTGCTGAACGCATCATTTCATTCATAACTAAAGATACAAAATATATCAAGAAAATCGAAATTGCTGGTCCGGGATTCATAAATTTTTTTATTGCTGAAACTTCTATATATGAACAGCTGCAAGATATTCTCGTCAACAAAGCAGACTATGGAAAATCGAATATCGGAGAGGGGAAAAAAACACAGGTCGAATTCATCAGTGCCAATCCTACCGGACCACTGACCATTGGGCATGGGCGCGGTGCAGTTTTAGGTGATACCATAGCGCGCTTACTAGAGTCCATCGGTTATAATGTCATTAGAGAATATTATTATAATAATGCTGGCAGACAAATGCGTATCCTTGGTGATTCCGTGCGGCTTCGCTACCTACAATTATTAGGTAAGGAAATCAAATTCCCGGATGATTATTATCAGGGTGAATATATTATTGAGATTGCGCGTAAGATTGTTGCAGAAAAAGGAGATTCACTGATAGAGGAAGAAGATATTACCTACTTTAAAACCGTTGCTGAAGAAGAAGTTTTTCGTGATATCAAAAATACAATAAAACGTCTTAAATTTGAGATGGATGTATTTTACAACGAGAACAGTCTGTATGAAGAAGGAAAAATCGATGAAGTCGTTGCACTCTTACGCGAGAATCATCTGGTGGCTGAGATTGATGGGGCCACCTGGTTTTTGACTTCAAAACTGGGTATGGAACAAGACCGGGTTATTATTAAGAGCACAGGAGAACCAACTTATCGCCTTCCCGATATTGCCTATCACCGAGAGAAAATGAAGCGCGGCTTTGACCTGGTCATCGACATTTTTGGCGCAGACCATATTGCCACCTATCCCGATGTACTGCTTGGTATAGAGGCGTTAGGTTACGATAAAGCGAAGGTTAAAGTATTGATTCATCAATTCGTCACTCTAGCCGAAGGTGCTGAAAAAATTAAAATGTCGACCAGGAAAGCAAATTTCATTACCCTGGATGAATTGATGGATGAAGTTGGAGAAGATGTTACACGTTTCTTTTTCCTGATGCGTCATATGAATAGCCATTTAAATTTTGATTTAACCTTGGCAAAAAATCAATCCGATGAAAATCCGGTATATTATGTGCAATATGCACATGCACGCATCTGTAGTATAATTAAATATGGGGAAGAAAAAGATATTAAATTTGAAAATGATGCAGATTTAACCTTACTCGGCGAAGAAGAAGAAATCGACCAAATCAAACAACTATTAGAATATCCGCGGATTGTAAAAGAGAGTGCTTTAAATTTTGAACCCCATCGCTTGGTCAATTACTTGATTGAAACCGCGACTCTTTTCCATAAATTTTATACAGAATGCCGCGTAATCAGCGATGACCTTTCCTTAACCCAGGCACGATTGGCATTGTGTGAAGCAACACGTACGGTGCTGTCTAATGGCTGCAAAATTTTAGCTATCAATGCTCCTGAACGGATGTGAGGACTTACCATGAATATACTCGTAGTTGGCTCTATTGCCCTTGATACCGTTGAAACTCCTTATGGAACGGTTACCGATATCCCCGGTGGATCTGCCCTGTATTTCAGCAGTGCTGCCAGTCTCTTTGCTCCTGTTAATATTGTCGGTGTTATTGGCAGTGATTTCAATCTTAATCAACTGCAATTTAACAAAAATCGGCCTATTAATTTTGACGGAATTTATATCGAACCAGGAAAAACCTTTCGTTGGGGGGGCCGCTATCATAAGAATCTAAATACACGGGATACACTTTTCACCCACCTCAATGTCTTTGAAAATTTTAAACCAAAAATTCCTGGCAGTTATCGTAAAAGCGAATTGGTATTTCTGGCTAATATTGATCCGAACTTGCAACTTCAGGTGCTTGATCAAATCGAAAAACCCCGATTGGTGGTCCTGGATACGATGAATTATTGGATAAGGAGAACAAGGGATACTCTAATTCATGTCATTCGTCGCTGTGATGTACTTATTCTTAACGATGAAGAGATACGGGAACTGACCTCACAGGATAATCTGGTGATCGCAGGAAAGAAAATATTAGAGCTGGGTCCCAGATATCTGGTTATAAAAAAAGGGGAACATGGTGCCATCCTGCTTAGTCGAGACATTTACTTCGCTGTACCGGCCTTCCCTCTGGAACAGGTGGTTGATCCTACAGGTGCGGGTGATTCTTTTGCTGGCGGATTTGTTGGTTATCTGGCTGAATGCGGTCAATTTAGTAAGAATAATATGCGCAAGGCACTGGTATATGGCACTGTTATTGCATCATTTAATGTAGAGGATTTTTCATTTAAAAAGTTGCTCTCTCTGTCCCAAATAACATTACAGGAAAGATATAAGGAATTTAAGAGAATCACCACGTATTAATATTACTTATTAATTTTTATGCTCTTCAAGAATTTTCTTATACGGAATAACAGCAGTGAATGTGCTGCCTACATTTACTTTACTCTCCAATAAAAGTGCACCCTGGTGCGACTCAAACACTTCTTTTGCCAGCGTAAGACCCAGACCAATTCCACCCCCCATGAACTCTGTCTTAGAAGTCATATGATTGATTACATCCTGAACTTCATAAAATGGCTCAAAAACCAGGGTTTGCTTATCAGGAGGTATACCAATACCATTATCAGTAACTTTTATATACAAATTCTTCACATCTCCGTTTATGACATATACTAATGAAACATTACCACCTTCTGGCGTGAATTTTAATGCGTTTTGTAACAATTCACGCACACTGCGCTTGATCCTGTTATAATCACCATGTATTAAAACAGGAGGAGCAGAAAACTTAATCTCAAGATTAATCCTCCTTTTTTTGTACAATACGCGCATTTCCTTATAGATGAGCATAATCAATTTCTGCATATCTATGTCCATGTAGGTTAAATTATTTTTACCATAATCGAAGGAAGAAATATCATGCATCTGATCGACAATGCTGACGAGCTCCTTCATCGTTTCAGTTACAATATTAATCGCCTCATTGACTTCCCTATTTTTGCTATCCTGTAAAAAGTATTCTATTAACTCAATATACCCTTTCAGAACTGTAACAGGGGTGCGTAATTCATGGTTGGTAAGAGTAATAAATTTATCCTTCATCTCATTGAGGTCTTTTAGTTTCTCATTGAGCGACTTGAGCTCTGCGTTTTCCTGTTTAGCCCGTATTTTTTGCACACATTTGGACAGTACTATTCTTACATGGTCTATATCGATCGGTTTTGTAAAATAATCATAAGCTCCAACCTTCATGGCTTTGATGGCATTATCTAAAGTGGCATAACCAGTAATAACAATCACTTCAATAAAAGGTTTACGTTTTTTAATGTATTTCAAAACTTCCAGACCATCCATTTCAGGCATTTTTAAATCGGTGACTATGATATCATAGTCTTTTTTATTTATTCGGGCTAATCCTTCTCGTCCATTTGGTGCCGACTCGACATTGTAGCCAAAAAAACTAAACATATCCATGTATGATTCGCGTACCTGGTCCTCATCTTCGATGACCAAAATTTTGGCAGCTTCGCTAACCATTATTAATACCCTATAAATCTAATTTATTTTTTTAAAAACAAATTATCTGTTTGCTAGATTATAATGTCTAATCATATTTAATAATCGATCAGATTTTTATTCTCTTTAACTGTAGTTAAAAATAAATCACGTTATAAGAGTGCTGTTTTGATTTAACTATTAATTACTTTTATTAGAGATGAGTCATAACAGTGGGGAGGACATATATCTTCTTCTACTTTAAAAATCCTATTTATGATTCTTGGGGTACCTTGATATTATCTGTCTGATTTTTTCCATTTCGGTATTGATTTGATTCAAATAGCGTTGAAGCTTTGGATCATCCGATTTAGAAGACTCATGAAGAAGAAATAAAGAAGTACTTAATACATTAAGTCTGGTCCTCAATTCTTCAATCATGCTGTCATACTCTACTAGAGTTCTCGTCTTAGTATCATCACTTACTTTTCTTGGATTTTCAACTGACACAGCCACTTGTTTCCTTTCTCACTTAACATTTACCCACAAGTCTTACCGTATTGTTTCAATTATGTCTCATGATATAAATAATCGGAAATCTTAAGCAAGTCTTGATACAATGATTTCAATTCGTTCAATTATTCACCAATATTGCTCAAGTTTCCATGTGGGACAGGTAGGCAGGTATATTATAACATGGATTCATTTAAAGGTGGCGGTGAGTTTCTTGACGCGTAAAAGAAAAGCGTCAATTCATGGCAGAATTAGATTCAGTGATAGCGTATTGACACTTTTACCCCACTGGTATCGACCTAATTTATCTCATATTTCTTTAATTTGGACATGAACGTGCTGCGAGAAATCTTGAATTTTTGTGCAGTTTTGGCTTTATTTCCCTTATTATGGTTCAATTCAGATAATATTAAGTGACGCTCATATTCTTCGACTGCATTAGATAGACCTTTTGCCTCATTGTATGCCACAACTGCTTTCTGTGATTTAGCAATTGTTTCAGGATAATCATTTTTTGTAATTATGCCTGTCTTATTTAACACGATAGCTCGCTCCATATAATTTTCCAGTTCACGGATGTTTCCAGGCCAATCGTAAGTTTCCAAAGCCTCTAATGCCTCATCTTCTATCTTAGTAATTTTCTTTCTATGCAGTTTTTCAAATTTTTCCATAAAATGATCAACCAGCAACCTGATATCATCTTTGCGTTCGCGCAGCGGGGGCACGTGGATAGGAATAACATTCAAACGATAATAAAGGTCTTGCCTGAATTTGCCCTCACGAATCTTTTCTTCCAAATCCATATTGGTAGCAGTTATAATACGAACATCCACTTTTAATGTCTCGGTACCACCCACGCGCTCAAATTCACCTTCCTGAAGCACGCGCAATAATTTTACCTGCATATTGGGGGAAATATCACCAATTTCATCTAGAAATAATGTCCCTCCATTAGCCAATTCAAAACGACCAATTTTATCTTTGATTGCACCTGTAAAGGCACCTTTAACATGCCCAAATAATTCAGATTCTAATAAATTTTCTGCCAAGACACCACAATTTAACTTTATAAACGGTTTATTTACGTTGGGACTGTTAAAATGGATGGCATTAGCAATTAACTCTTTTCCAGTACCATTTTCACCTGTTATCAATACAGTTGTATTTGTCGGAGCAACGTCGTGAATCAATTTAAATAATTCGTTTATCTTATCACTCTTTCCAATTATATTTTTAATATTAAAACGTTGCGCTAATCTGCTTCTTAAATACTCGTTTTCTTTGACAAGATTACGCAACTGGGCAATGGTTTCAACCTTGGTCAATATTTCATCAAGACGTAATGGTTTTAATATATAGTCCTTGGCACCCATTTTTATCGCTTCCACAGCTGCTTCAATGGTACCGTGTGCTGTAACCATTATCACCGGTATGTTGGGATAGCGCTTACTCATCTCCGAGAGTAACTGCATACCATCCATATCAGGCATACGAATATCTGTAATTACCATATCAGGTTCTTCTTCCCGAACAAGATCTAAGGCCAGCAATCCATTGGTCGCCGTAAATGGCAGGTAACCCTTACCCTCAAACAATTCATGCATCAGCTCTAATGCATCAGCATCATCATCGACAATTAAAATTTTAGTTTTCAAAGTAAATTCTCCTCAATGATTTATCGCATAAACACTGAATACTCATTTTAGATCTTACACTTACTTTAATAATTAAAATTAGTTGTTGCATGATTGTATAAAGTCAATTGCTTTACTAATTCTTCTCTGGACTATCTCTTCTCCTAATATTTCCATGATTTCAAAAATACCCGGGCTGGCCAGACGGCCTGTTAGAGCCAAACGTAAGGGATGGATTATTTCTCCCAACTTTAAATCTTTCTTCTGAGCAAAAGAACGGAATTTCGGTTCAAGGCCTGGAGCATTAAAATCCTCTACATCTGTCAACAAGATTTTAAGTTCTTGTAACAGTTGCAATGAAATACTTTGTTTAAAATGCTTATCAATTCCTTCCTGATCATAATCCACGGGATCATTAAAAAAGTAATCCATACTGGAACTGATATCATTCAATGTTCGTGCACGTTCTTTTAATAATTGGATGAAATGTAAAAAGGACGGGGAATCTTCTTCTATCATTTTATTCTCACCGTCATCGATCTCGCTCTTTAACAACGAGACCAATCGCTCATTGGAAGTCATTGAAAGATACTTACCGTTCATCCAAAAAAGTTTTTGTTCATTAAATACGGCATTTGCTTTATTAACTCTTTCCAGAGAAAATAATTGAATCAATTCATCTTTACCTATGATCTCTCTGTCATCACCCGGTGACCAGCCTAGTAAGCACAAAAAATTGAACAACGCGTCGGGTAAAATTCCCATTTGACGCAATTCCTCAACGGATGTTGCACCATGTCTTTTAGATAAACGCTGTCTATCCTGGCCCAGAATTAACGGGAGGTGACCAAAACGAGGAGCTGGCCATTCCATGGCTTGATAAATCAATAACTGTTTGGGAGTATTAGTAAAATGATCGTCGCCGCGTAAAACATGTGTAACATGCATATCATGATCATCAATAACCACTGCCAATTGATAAACCGGAGTTTTATCCGAACGTTGAATAACAAAATCATCAATTTCAGTATTGTCAACAACAGTCTCTCCATGCACACTATCATTATATTGCGTCTTACCTTCAGGAACCTTTAATCTTACAGCAAACGACTCGCCACTGGCTAGATTATGCGCTACCTCCTCTTTTGTAAGCCTGCGACATCTCTTGTCATAGAGAAAAGTTCTCTTATCGCGTTGAGCTTTCTGTTTTTTGTCTTCAATGGTTTCTTTGCTACAAAAACAAAAATATGCTTTATCTTTCTCCAGCAATTGCCTTACTATCTCATTATGGCGCCGAAGACGGTGACTTTGAAACAGCGGCTCTTCATCCCAGTCGAGTCCCAACCATTGCAAACTGGCAATGATTTGCTTCACGGCTTTATCTGTTGATCTGCTACGATCGGTATCTTCAATACGCAGCAAGAATTTGCCCTGTTCTTTGCGCGCTAACAACCAATTAAAAATGGCCGTACGGGCACCACCAACGTGCAGATATCCGGTAGGGCTAGGCGCAAATCTGTATACACTGTTTGAATTCTTGCTCATTTATAGATTGTTGTATGATAATCAGGACACATTCTTTTTTTAACGTAGTGTATTTCGACTTAATTTAAGTGAAAAATAGTACAAATGCAAACACAGATATCTAATTAATTACTCATGTAAATCTTTTTCCATGATTTTTAATTTTATATGCAGGCTTTATGATAAATCAGAGATGCGCATACTACGATAAACGGATGCTAAAATTGCTTGGAAAAAATATTGTGAATTGCTTAAATTTTAAAATCCTACAACGATAGTGATTTATTTCATCCATGAGGCAATAGATGGCAGACCTAAAAAAGAAAGACAATCATAATAATCATGAAATAAAAATATGGCGTGGCTGCCCTTTACCGATCGGACCTTCAATTACGCATACGGGTATCAATTTTTCTGTTTTTTCCAGACATGCCACCGCTGTAACCTTAGTATTATTCCCTAAATCAGAATCCGATCCGAGAGTAGAAGTGGTTTTGGATCCTCGCTATAATAAAACCGGTGATATATGGCACATACATGTTGCAGGTCTGACTCCGGGTATTGAATATGGTTTTCGCATGGATCAAAAACCCATCCGCGACAATAAAATTCATAAGTTCAATAAAAATATAATATTAATAGATCCGTATGCGAAGGCATTGAGCGGAGGTGACGAATGGGGTAAGCAACCCTATGAAGAGTATGGCAGCAAAAATGGGCGCACACGCAAATCATTGATAGTACAGCAGAGATTTGCCTGGGATTTAGACCAGCCCTTAAACATTTCGCCTGAAGATTCAATTATATATGAACTGCACATACGAGGTTTTACTCGGCATCCTTCCTCAGGTGTGAAACCATTTTGGCGGCAGCTGCGAGGGCCGGGCGGCGCGTCGCGGTGGTGACGGCAAAGGACAAACTTCGGGATCTGCTATCCAAAGACCTCGACGGCCTCTCGCTCTCCGCGGAATCCGGGCTGGCCTCAGGTTCGACGGATTTCTCCCCTCCGCTCAGTTCGTTGACGCCGGTAAAAACCATCTACAGCGCTGAGGCGAGCCTATTCGTACTCCGTGCGGGTGCTCGCCTTCTGGAAACGGGCCTGGTGGATTTCTGCTACCTCACAACAACGGATTACATCCAGCATCGCTATCCCCAGGATGCGCAGGAGGCACTGGAATTCTATTCGGCCATCGACCGCGAAATCGGCAGGCTCGTGCGGTCTGGGGCGGTGGTGGGGATAACCGCGGACCATGGCATGAGCGCCAAGACCGACGCCAACGGGGAGCCGAACATAGTATTTCTCGAGGAACTGCTCCGTCGAAGGTTCGGATCGTCAACAACGGTCATTTGCCCAATCACCGATCCGTATCCCCGGCACCACGCCTCTCTCGGGAGCGCTGCGATGGTTTACCTGGAGGACACAGGGGAAGTTGCCGCAGTTGCCGAGTACATTCGCTCCCTCGAAGGTGTGGAACAAGTACTGGGAAGGGAGAACGCTGCTCTGGAACTGGAGCTCCCCGCTGACCGTATCGGCGATTTAATCGTTTTTGCCCACAAGGACGTCGTCATAGGAAAGGATCGAAACTACCATGATCTCAGGGCATTGGAGGCGCCCTTGCGCTCACATGGTGGCCGGGGGGAGCAAATGGTGCCATTTATCATCTCGAGACCTCTCCGTGGGAGCTCCGGGAACGGGACTAACCACGGGCTTCGAAACTACGACATATTCGAAGTCTGCTGCAATGCGGTCAGTTGACCCCATCCCATTTCCCTTCGCCTGACCGGTTCCATCTCAAAAGAACTCCACCACGCCCGGTTATTGTTGAAAACACTTGGCATATGATATGCGGATCTCGAGCGGGATACCCCAAGATCGTCTATACCTCCTTGGACGCCATAGGTGGGGACATCGAGGAAAGGAGATGATAACCGTGTCGAAGAAGTACCTGTTCGCACTGGCAATGGTTCTCATGCTGTTACTATCGCGATCGGTATCCGGTTATGCAAGGGATCATGGCCCGCCGAGGGTCATCATTACGTATCCTCGGAATGGCATGCGGAACGTTGACCCATCAATAAAGGAGATCTCGGTAACG
>Ga0209427_10006502_pt1 | contig 13322 bp, 9 predicted proteins | sample DeeMarSWOR136_30_FD_187465 | JGI IMG/M metagenome (GOLD analysis project Ga0209427, IMG submission 187465) | Marine sediment microbial communities from White Oak River estuary, North Carolina - WOR-1-36_30 (SPAdes) (version 2) | ecosystem: Environmental > Aquatic > Marine > Intertidal zone >... | reverse complement strand
ACCAGGGGGTTGGTCGGCGAACAACCCACAACGGGGACACCCGCCGCCTCAGCCACCTCGCCGCCAGCCATGGAGAGAGAGCTGCCATAGCTGCCCACCACACCCACAACCTTCTCCGCTTCGATCAGGCGAGACATGGCGGTGGCTGCCTCGGTCTTGTCACTCTTGTTGTCCACCAGGACGATTTCTACCGGCTTCCCTAAAACCTCTGACTTGTACGCATGCGCCAACTCAACACCCTCGTAGGTCATCTGCCCGCCAGCGGCGAAAGCGCCGGTCATCGGCTCATACACACCGATCTTGATGACGTCTGGCACTGGCTCTGGGGGAGGGGGGGTGGGCGTGACTACCAGTACCACCGGGGTTGGCGTGGCAGCTGGGGCACATGACGCCAAAACAATGGCGCCGGTCATTAGGAGTGTGGCCAAGATGGCCCAACTCTTGCATTTCAACACTGTTACACCTCCTTGTGAATGGACTGGAACGTTGTCCGATCTACGGACTTGAATCGCGTGGCTTCCAAGGATGTCTATGGGCCGCTCTCACCCCCTTTCCTGCACCTTCACCTGGAAGGTTCTTAACACTGCAGTGCTTGGCTCTGTGCAAGGTGAGCTATTGAGGATGTCACACACGGGAGCGACGGGATTCGAACCCGCGATCTCCTGCTTGACAGGCAGGTATGCTAGGCCGCTGCACTACGCCCCCACGAGCGTGAAATCATAACATAGAAATCGCCATTCGCCAAATCGAGTTGGATGTATCACGAACTCGGTCTCCCCTGGCGGGCAGACCAGGTTTCTTGCATCACGACAAGGCCCTATTCTTCCTGCTTCGCCTGCTCGATAATGGTTTGTGCAATGTGCGCAGGAAGCTCGTCGTAGCGCTCGAACTCCATGCTGAAATAGCCCCGGCCCTGCGTCATGGACCCCAGGTCGGCAGCGTAACGCTGCATCTCAGCCAGCGGGACCTCTGCACTAATGATGCTGTTGCCCTTTTTCTGTTCCATTCCCAGAACGCGCGCACGCTTCGTGTTCAGGTCGCCGAGCACATCGCCCATGAATTGCTCCGGCACGGTGATCGTCGCCTTCATGATGGGCTCCAAGAGGATCGGACCGGCTTCCGCCATACCCTTCTTGAAAGACAGGTGTGCCGCCAGCTTGAAAGCAATTTCCGAAGAGTCCACCGAATGATACGAACCATCGTAGAGGGCAGCCCGAAAGTCAGTAGCAGGGTAGCCAGCCAGCACACCTTTCATCATGATCTCGCGCAGTCCCTTTTCCACAGCCGGGATGAAGTTGCGTGGCACGTGACCCCCACGGACCTCGTCCACAAACTCGAAACCTGCGCCACGTGGCAGTGGCTCGAAGCGGATCAAGACGTCACCAAATTGCCCACGCCCACCCGTCTGCTTCTTGTGACGTCCTTGAGCCTCCACCGTCCTGATGATCGTCTCCTTGTAGGGCACCTTCGGCACAGAGGTGACGACATCTACGCCAAACTTCTGTTGGAGACGCCTGACGGCGATGTCAATGTGTGAATCGCCCATGCCTGAGAGCACGGTCTCGTTGGTGTCTGTATCGCGCCTGACAACGAGGGTAGGATCTTCCTCCACCAGCCGGGCCAAAGCGCTTCCCATCTTATCCAGGTCAGCCTTGGTCTTGGGACTGACAGCAGCAAAAGCCACCGGACGCGGGAAAGTAATACCCGGCAGCGTGAGCGGATGGTCTTTGTCGCAGAGCGTATCCCCGGTGCCTGTAGCTTGGAGCTTGGCTACCGCACCAATGTCTCCGGCAATCACGTCTTTGGTTGGTGTCTGCTCTTTTCCGAGGAGGAAGAAAAGCTGGCCAATCCGTTCCTCTTCGCTCTTGTTGCCATTCAGGACGCGGGAATCGCTCTCAAGCGTGCTGGAGTAGACGCGGAAGTAGGCCAGCTTGCCCACATAGGGGTCGGCCATCGTCTTGAAGACCAGAGCGGCGAGCGGCCCTGCGGGCGTAGCTTTGAGCGCTTCCTCGCTGCCATCCCGCACCTGCGTGGCTGTCGCCTCTTTGGCTGTTGGCGAGGGCAGATAGCGCACCATGGCATCCTGCAAAAGGCGGACGCCGATGTTCTGGGTTGCAGAACCGCACAGAACCGGCACGACCTTGCCGGAGGCCACAGCCAGCGCTAGCCCCTGGCGAATCTCATCCATGCCAAGTTCTCCGCCCTCAAGGTACTTCATGATCAGCTCGTCATCAGTTTCAGCGGCCACCTCAACGATCTGCTCGCGCATGGCCTTTGCTTCATCCTGCAGCTCGGCTGGCACATCGCTCCCCTTCTGCTCATCGCCGAGGTATGCTTGCATGGACAGCAGGTCTAGTACACCCGTGAAGTTCGCCTGAGACCCGATGGGCAGTTGCAAAGGTAATAAGTTGACGCCGAACTTTAATCTCATCTGATCCAGGGTGCGTTGAAAGTTGGCGTTGTCTCGATCCATCTTGTTAATGAAAGCCATGCGTGGCAACTCGAGTTCGTTGGCATACTGCCATACCAACTCTGTGCCTACCTCAACACCCGATGCCGCGCATAGCACGACAACCACAGCGTCAGAAACACGAATAGCCCCCTTGACCTCACCGACGAAATCAGCGTAGCCAGGGGTATCCAATAGGTTCACTTTGTGACCTTCCCAATCCAACGGGGTGACCGATGTGTTCACCGAAATCTGGCGTCGGATTTCTTCCGGGTCATAGTCAGAGACAGTATTGCCCTCCTCAACTTTGCCCAGGCGATTGATCACGCCAGCGTTGTACAGCATGGCTTCGGTCAGAGAAGTCTTGCCTGCGCCACTATGAGCAATGAGGCTTACATTCCTCAGTTCCTCAACCTTGTAACTCTTCATCTGTCCTCCTTGATGGATATCACCACGCCCTGTGAGACGATACAATGCCAGGGCGCACGCTTTCCACGACCAAGCTATTGTATGGTAGAATCATACAAATGTCAATTCAATTTCCTTTCGAGGCGTCTTCCGCTGCAATTGACAGCGATTGTGGTTCATGGGATAATGTGACCGAGACCGACGATGAGGTAGACACATGGCTCCCCAAGCCCAGGGCAAGGGACAAAGTAAGCCGGGGTGGAACCGCAGAGATTTTCTGTGCATGACCGCAGGGGCGGCCATCGCCCTGCTAGTGCCAGGCTGCCGGCGCATTCCGTCATCACCTTCCGCGCCCATACCTACTGGCTGGATCAACGCGGAGCGCTACAAGAAGAGCCTTCCATGGCAAATTGGACGTTCTGGCCGGGGTGATGTCAACGCATGGATGGTCATGTTCAGCGCACACATCGAATATGGCATCATGGAGAAGTACAGGGAACACTTCAAAGAGTACTTCTGCACCTCAGCCAACTGGGATCCCAACAAGCAGATCGAGGACATCAAGATCTTGTTGGCAGAGGGCGTCGATCTGCTGCTGATAGATCCCATGGATACCACGGTGGTCGCGGCAGGAGTGCAGGAAGCCATGGACACAGGGGTTCCGGTCATCCTGGCTTCCACCAGGGTGTCGGGTGCCCCATACGTCAGCTGGGTGACTTCAAACGAAGAAGAACGAGGCTCTGCATGTGGGGACTGGCTCTGCCGTACCATTACCGGCGGACGTGTGGCCGTCCTGGTGAGCGTGCCCGCTGCTGGCGAAAGCGAGTTATGGCTTAAAGGGGTGCGCCGCCGGCTGGGCGATCGACCTGACATAGAGATGATCGTGGAACAATGTCCCTGGTCGTCGGCAGGGGCCAAGCAGGTCATGGCCTCTATGCTCAGTGAATTCACCCCGATAGATGCGGTGATCGTCCAGAACGGAGTGCTGGGCCGGGGAGTCGTGCAGGCTTTCACTGAGCACAGCAACGAGATTCCTCCCATTGCTGGAGCAGATGACTGGAACGGCTGGCTGCGCACAGCAAGAGAATACGGCGTGCGCTTCATGGGGCTCAGCGGAGGAGCAAACCTGGGCCTGCGCGCCGTTGACCTGGCAGCGGAGGTGCTGTCCGGCCAACAGGTTCCACGCTATGTGGAATTCCCATACAAGACATTCGATGACAGCGTGCTAGATCGCTATTACTACCCCGACTTGAGCGACCACTACTGGGCGATCCATGACCTGCCGGCGGCATGGATCGAGCGCATGTTCAGACCGTGATACGGCAGACTTGGCCGACCCGAAAAGGTGGGTAACAGCAGGACACAAAGAAACAACGCAACCATCTTCGCGTCTTTGTCTTAGTGCAACTCCTGTTGTCCACTTGAGGCAATTCATGATATAATTGCGAAAAGCTTCGGAGGGCAAAGATGCTTCTGGAAGAACTGATCCAGGTGGCACGCGGCGAGGTTGAAGCTGACCTGTTGCTTAAGAATGCACGTGTGGTCAATGTATACTCCGGCAACATTCATGACGCTGACGTAGCCATCCACCGCACCCGCGTGGTAGGGTTTGGAGACTATCGTGCCCGCCGGGTGATTGACCTGCAGGGGCAGTATCTGTGCCCCGGTTTCATAGATGGGCATGTGCACATCGAAAGCTCCACGCTTCGCGTCTCTGAGTTCGCCCGGGTGGTAGTGCCCCAGGGGACAACCAGCGTGATCTGCGACCCCCACGAGATTTCCAATGTGCTTGGTCTGGATGGCATCCGCTACATCTTAGAGTCCAGCAAGTACAATCCCCTCAGCGTATACATCATGTTGCCCTCTTGTGTCCCGGCCACAGAGATGGAAACCACGGGATCCAAGCTGACGGCCGAGGATCTGGACGGCATGTGGCGGAGTGACTGGGTGCTGGGTCTGGCTGAGGTGATGAACTATCCTGGCGTAATCTTCCGTGATTGGCAAGTGTTGAACAAGATCAAAGTGGCAGCCGATAGGCCGATCGACGGGCACGCACCCGGTCTGTCAGGTCGTGACTTGTGTGCCTACGTTGCAGCGGGCATCCGTTCCGATCACGAGTGCACATCAGCAGAGGAAGCACAAGAAAAACTACAACTAGGCATGCACATTATGATCCGTGAAGGAACAACTGCCCGTGATTTGGAGGCCCTCTTGCCCGTGATCACGCCCAGCAACGCCAGTCGGTGCATGTTCGTGACCGACGACCGCCATCTACCGGACCTGCTGAACGAAGGGCACATGAACTTTGTCATCCGCAAGGCCATCGGCCTGGGTCTGGATCCCATGACTGCCATCCAGATGGCGACAATCAACACAGCGCGCTATTTCGGCCTGAAGGACAAAGGGGGAATCGGCCCTGGCATGCGTGCTGACATGGTGGTTCTTGACGACCTGCAGGACTTGCACATCCAGATGGTCTTTCGGGGTGGGCAATTAGTCGCGAAGGATGGCGAACTGCTGCCCTTGAAAGAGAAGCCAAAGGACGTCACCCTGCGCAGCTCGATGAACATCAACTGGGACAGCACAGGGGATTTGAAGCTGCCTGCTGCCGGTACAAAGGCGAAGGTGATCGGCCTCATTCCCGATCAAATCGTGACGGAAAGCCTCCTGGAAGAGGTGAAGGTTGAGAACGGCTTCGCCGTGGCGGATGTTGAGCGAGACATCCTCAAAATGGCAGTGATCGAACGTCACCTCGCTTCCGGGAACGTGGGACTGGGTTTCGTCAAGGGCTTTGGAATCAAACGGGGCGCGCTCGGCTCCTCTGTGGCACACGATTCGCACAACCTGGTGCTAATAGGCACCAACGACGAAGACATGCTGCTTGCCGCACACAGAATAGAACGCATGCGGGGCGGCCTTGCTGTCGTAGCAGAGGGACGTGTGTTGGCCTCGCTCGCACTGTCCATCGCCGGGCTGATGTCGGAACGCCCGTTTGAGGAAGTAAACGAAGGCCTTGAAGCGCTGCTGGATGCCGCACACGACCTGGGCTCAGACTTGCACGACCCCTTCATGACTTTGTCCTTCCTGGCTCTGCCGGTCATCCCCTCGCTAAAACTCACCGACAAAGGTCTGGTAGACGTCACCCAATTCAAGCTCGTGCCGCTGTTTGAGGACTAGCAGCCACAAATCCTGCGGAATACACGAACGGAGCAAGGGGTCTATTCGCGCATTTGCCGCCCAAGGGCCCCGGGCCGATAGCTCATCGCGCTCGACGGGACGGGTTCTTCCCATTCGCAGCCCACAACGCCTACTCCCTTCTCAAAACCGGCCGCGTCAAGCACGTTGCCCCACCCTCGGCCTTGAGCGAGATCTCGTCCCCCTTGTAAGTGAAGACTTCACAGCCAACCTCCTCCAGCCGGTGCTTGGTGACCGGGTTGCCGCGCAGCATTACACACCGGCGCGGCGCCAGCGCTAGCACGTTGTGCCCCATCGTAGGGAACTCGGCCTGGGCCACCTCGACCAACTGGAAACCGCGATCCCTGAGGAGTTGCCAAAACGGGACCGGCAGCAACGGCAGGCGGACCACCGCCAGGTCGTGGTCGACCACGCTGATAAGCGACATGAGGTGCAGGCAGGCATCCGGACCGCCGCAATAGGGCAAAGGCACCGGGATCACTTCGACCTCCAGCCCTTGCAGAGCTTCACGCAACTGGCGCAGGCCTTCCGCATTGGTTCGAAATCCTTCCCCGACCGCCAGCGTATCGTGATCCAGCCACAGCAAGTCGCCCCCCTCCGCCCTGGCTTCGCCGTGCAGGGTGTAGAGTATCGGTATGCCCAGCTTTTCGAAGCAGCGAGACATGCCTGCTTCCTCGCCTTGGCGTAGTGCCTTGCCCATTCTCAGGATTACCGCCCCTCGGTCGGTGACGATGGCCGGATCGTGCACAAAGATGGCATCGGCGTGATCGGGCAGGAACTCGTCATGGTAGATGACCTCGGCTCCGGCCTGGCGCAGGAGGGCAGCAAGAGCATCATGCTCTTGCTGGGCGATCTCCAGGTTTGGCCGAGCAGTATAGTGCCACTTCGAAGGATCATCCACCGCAAAGGCCTGGTCCGGCCTCTTGACCAACACCCTGCGCAATGGCTCCACCATGCTCTGGCTACCGTAGCTTCTCATTCCAACCTCCAAGCCTCGCCGAGAATCTGCATGGCGACGTCACACGTGCGCCGGTTGAAGCGATCGCAAGCAGCGACTGGCGTGTCGGCGGGTGCGAGGCCAACCTCACGCAACATACAATATAGATGACAGAGCGGCAGCCCCATCACATTAGCGAAGCAGCCATCAACACGCAACACTGGAGCAAAGTCCCTGTACTGGATGGCGTAGGAACCAGCCTTGTCCAGGGGATCGCCGCTAGCGACATAGGCAGCGATCTCTTCATCACTGTAATGGCGCATCCACACCGTGGTTTCGGCCCGTTCTGTGCGTGCCCGCCCCGACTGCACACCAATCAAGGTCACACCGCTGAAGACGAGGTGAGGTCGTCCGCGCAGACGGCACAGCATGTCCACCGCCTCCGGTGGACCCGCAGGTTTGCCCAGCACCTCTCCATCCAGGTAAACCAGCGTATCGGCAGCCACGATGAGTCCCCTCTGTACATGAGCCAGGACCGCCCGCGCCTTGGCCTGAGAGAGGCGCACCGCTATCGCCTCTGGCCCCTCGCCACCCTGGTTCACTTCTTCCACATCCGCCGGACGGATGACAAAGGGCAGGCCCAGGAGTGCCAAAAGGTCTTTGCGTCTTGGTGAGGCAGAGGCAAGGATGAGCATCGGTTGGGCATGATCGTTCAATGCGCACATCGGCGGGATTATATCAGTGCAGCCGTTACCAGGTCAAACGGCGCTGGTCTCCCAGGTTCGGCTCTCGCTTTGTCCGACTGGACTGAGAAACACTTCTTGGCGGTCTTTTCGAAAGGCACTAGAATATGGAGGGGTGGGTTAGTCACCGAGGTCGAAAGACATTGCTGACCTGCTCATAGCGTGTTGGCTGCGTGGCCCTGTCTGAACGATGACAAGCAGTGATCGCCTCCAGCAAACGCAGCATCCTGGACGTAGTTTGCGGCGAAAGCGCTGTGCGCTCGGGCTTATTGCCGCCGTCAGCGCGGAGCCACTGCTGGTAGTTAACACAAGAACCCGCACTGTAGTGGAAGATGAAACCTTCCACTCCACAGATGAGCAGCGCCAGGCTCATCGGCTCTACCGAATAGGGACAGATGGCAAAGAGGACGCGGGTGAAGCGCTGTTCCTCCAGAGCAGGCAACAGGATGTCATTGGCAATGTCCAGCGCAGAGGTCAGCACAGCAAAGCTAGCCCCCGCTTTGAGCGCTACAAGGCCGAGGAGACGGATAGAGCAGTCCGCGCAAGCCGGAGCAAACTGCACTTTGCTCGTGGAGTCCAGCTTCAAGCGCGAGAGGTACAGGCAGTCGTGGTTGAAACGCCCTGCCGGGCAATCGTAAGCGTCGCCAACTGCGGACAGCCCCGCCATCGCTTGGGCGGGGGCGGGACGCAGCGGCTTCTGACAGAACCCGGTGCCTATCAATAACCGTTCTCCATCACCAGCCGCACGCTTCACGAACTCATCTTCGTCATCGCGGAAAAGTAAGCGCTCCTCTGGTCGATGTGCGCCCAGAATCTGGCCGTAGGCCAGGAGGCCGCGTAACGTGCGCAATGGATGGCGCAGCACGATGCGCCGCACGAACGCACGTCCATAGGCCTGGGACAGGCTGTTGAGCGAGAATTCAAGCAGGGCCAGAAGGCCAGTTGTTTTGGGATCCAGCGTTCGGGTCATAAGCAGTCCATATTCTACCACATCCAGCACAAGAGACAATGGGCACCATACTGTGGCTTGAGGAGATAACAGCACAAGATGGTGATCAGGTTGGCACCAAAGCACTCAACCTGTCCGAAATTGGGCGCGTTGGCTTCCTTGTGCCAGCCGGATTCTGCATCACCACTGCATCCTACAGACACTTTGTTGCGGCAAATGGACTGGACCCGGCCATCCATTCACTGTTGTCACTGCCGGCCGCTCAGGCGCGAGCAGCGGCGTCGCGCCTGCAGGAGGCCATCCGAGCAGGCCACATCAGCGCAGAGATCCGCAAGGCGATACTCACTGCATACCGGGAATTGACGATTGGCAGAGGGACAATGCACCTGTCGGTGGCCGTGCGCTCCTCAGCCACCGCGGAGGATTTGCCGACAGCATCCTTTGCCGGCCAGCAAGCTACTCTGTTGAATGTACGCGACGAACAGCAGTTACTGCAAGCCATCTTAGAATGTTGGGCCTCGCTCTGGTCACCGCGAGCAGTGCTCTACCGGGCACAGCGTGGTCTAACACAACAGTGGCCAGTGATAGCTATCCTTGTGCAGTTGATGGTCGATGCCGAGGCCGCAGGCGTGGCCTTTTCCCTGGATCCAATCAGCGGGGGGAAAAAAGTGCTTGTGGAGGCAGCCTTTGGCTTGGGCGAGACAGTGGTCAGCGGCCAAGGTGACGTTGACCGCTACACAGTCAACCCAAAGACGTGTACAGAGATCGAACCACCTTCAATCGGGCACAAGCTGCAGAAGCGGATTATGGCGACCCAAGGCGGCTTACAAAATGCAGAGGTGCCTGCAGAGATGTGGGATACCCGTGTACTGACCCCGGACCAGGTGGGGCAGGTAGCAGAAGCGGTGCTGACTTTGGAGCGACACTTCCGCTGCCCTCAGGACATGGAGTGGGCCTTTGCGGGGGGACAACTGTACATTCTGCAGTCACGCCCAATCACTACCAGCGCCCGCAGCTTCTTCACTGACATCCTTCCTAGAGACGATCAAATCTGGACTTCGGGATTCCTCAACGAGCGCTTTCCTTTACCAGTCTCACCACTCGGCTGGTCCATAATCCAGGAACTATTGGAAGAGCTTGCCTTTCGTGACCCACTGCGCTACCTGGGCCTGAAGGGCGTGAAAGAACTGCGCGTCACCAAACTGTATCGTGGCCACCCGTATGTGAATATGTTCGTGTTTCAGACGCTGTACAAAGTTTTTCCCGATTCCCTGCTGCCTGAGGACGCGTACCGCTACTTCCCAGATGGGAAAACAGAGCTTCGCCGTCTGGCGGGATACCCTCGTTCGCTCATCGATCCGCGTTTCTTGCTCTCCATGGCATGGCACTTCTTGCAGCGACCGACGGTCTGGTCTCCGTGGCACAACCACCAGGCATGGGCGGCCTACACCGTGCACCACGAAGAATGCAGCCAGCAACTTGCTGCTGAATTGCAGGCTTTAGGCGAAGGCGACGCGACCGTTCAACGCATCTGGGCGGCGATCCATAAGGCGCAGCAACTGAATGCCGGGCTGCTGTCCCTTCATCGCTGGAGCCTCACCCACGCTGATTTGACCTACACCTTGCTGCGTCGCTTGGTCTGGGCCTGGGCAAAGGCGGAAGATGCGATAACCCTGTGCACTCGCCTGGTGACCGGCCTGCCGAACAAGTCTCTGGAGATGGACTGCAAGCTCCATGATCTGGCCCAAGTCAAGGATACAACCGCCTTCGCTGAAGCTCTCGACGCCTTTTTGCTCCGTTATGGCCATCGCTCTTTTCATCTGGACATCTACTACCCGTCCTTTGCGGATGAACCTGCTCAAGTCATTGATCTTGTAGAGCAGCTCAGGCAGGAAGCGAGCAAATCAGGGAAAGACCGTGCAGCAAACCGCGCACAAGCACAGCGCACAATACACGAGTCGCTCGGCAGCGGGCCCCTAGGATGTCTGAAACGGGCGCTTTTTACCCACCTACTGGATCTGACGCAACGCTACATACCGTTGCGGGAAGAACAGCGCTTCTATTGGCAGAAGACACTCGCCACCATGCGCAAGCTGTTTCTGATGTTGGGCACGCGTATGGCAGAGGACAGAGTCCTCAACCACCATGAACTCATCTTCTTCCTGACGAAGACAGAGATCGAAGCGTATGTGCATGGGCGCATGAAAGGCGATCAGTATACAACATTGGCGGTTACCAGGCAGCAGCAATTCGCACGCCTGCATCAAGAGTTCGACGTCGCTCCTACCTGGGCCTATCCGCCCTTTCTGCGTGGAAACGAACCCTTGGAGATCACACGACATGAGCGCGAAACGCAATTTAAAGGACGAGCTGTCAGTCCCGGCTTAGCACGGGGGCGGGTTGTTCTGCTGTTTTCTCCCGCCGAATTCAGCAAAGTCAAGGTTGGGGACGTCCTGGTCACGCGCAGTGTGGATCCAGGGTGGACGCCTATTTTCGGCTTGTTACGTGCTCTGGTTATCGAGCACGGTGGCCAGCTTTCGCATGGAGCGGTGGTCGCCAGAGAATACGGGCTGCCATCTGTGGCTGGCATTGCAGGGATCACGCAGTTGCTGCACGATGGCGACATAGTAGTGGTAGACGGCCTCAACGGAGTGGTGATCAAGGTCACGGAGGACTAACGCCGCGGAGGTACGGCGAAACTCAAGACCATCTCTGCGCTCGACACAGGCCCGTCCTTGCAGTATAATGCAATTCGAGACAGCACACGGAGAGTGCAGGGTGACACCGATTCTGACCGCCAGTAGCCTAAATTTCATTAGCCACAGTGCAGAGCAAACTCGACGCATTGGTGAGCGCCTTGGAAACTTGCTGCGGTCTGGCGACGTGATATGCCTAGAAGGAGCCCTCGGGGCAGGCAAAACCTGCCTGACCAAAGGCGTCGGTCGCGGACTAGGAGTGACCTCAACGATCACGAGCCCGACTTTTATCATTGTCAATGAATATCCGCTGCCAGATAGAGAGTACAGGTTTTACCATATAGACCTCTATCGTGTGCAGACCGCTGCCGAGGCATGCGCTACAGGACTGGAAGACTACTTCTACGGAGATGGTGTGTGCGTCATCGAGTGGGCTGAACGAGTGCTAGGCATTCTGCCTGACGACAGACTGTGGATCACCTTGCGCTACATGGATGACACAAAGAGGGAACTCTTGCTTGGCGCGCAGGGGGAGCGTTACGAAGAACTGTTGCAACGCTTTCGCCAGGAGGCATTTGGGATTTAGCTTGTAATGCGCACTTAAGTGCACAGTGCCAGTTGAAGTCTCACGCCGGTCGTCCCGCTTGACGGGGCTTGACTCCTCACACATCAAGGAGCGGAAACTTGCTTTTAGCGATTGACACGGCGACCCGCATCGCAGGCATCGCGTTGTACGACCAAGATGGCCTGCACGCCGAACAGATGTGGCGCACAAGGAACAACCACACCGTGGAGCTAATGCCGTACATCGTGCGTGCCTGTGAGCAGCAGGGGCTGGCCCCTTCAGCACTGCAGGTAATAGGCGTCTCACTGGGGCCTGGCTCTTTCACGGGCTTGCGCGTTGGCCTCAGCATAGCCAAGGGACTGGCCCTTGCGCTGAGTATTCCCCTGCTGGGTGTGTCCACCCTCGATGCTACAGCCTACGCCCACTCCCACGAGGTTCTCCCGGTCTGTGCGGTTTTGCCGGCAGGTCGCGGCAGGTGGTGCACGGCACTTTATCAGACCATCGATGGCGACTGGCAGCGCCGAAGTGACTATGCCTTGATCTCCACGGGCGGCTTGATCGCCTCTCTGAAGGAGCCTACGCTAATCTGTGGCGAGATTGACATGCACCTGGTCGAAGCATTACGCACAGCCGCTCCGAAGAACGCCGTCATCGCCAGCCCAGCCTTCGCCGCGCGGCGCGCGGGTTACCTGGCGGAGTTGGCCTGGCGACGGTTTGCTTCCGGGGAACACGACGATGTGACCTCACTGATCCCCATCTACCTACAACGCGCCTAAGGTTTACAATGGACAGCAGCAAGATCCCTTATGTTGTAGAGAGAATGACCATCTCCGACGTACCGTCGGTAGCCACTCTGGAGAGAATGGTGTTTCCTTTACCTTGGTCTGCCCATGCTTTCGAGCATGAATTGCAGCACAACCCTATGGCCTACTTTGTGGTAGTCCGGCCAAGGGATCCTGGCATGATCGAGCAGGAGAGCATCAGCCTGCCGAGAAGGATAGAAAGCACGCCAGACCGAAAAACAGTACGTCAGGTAGTCCTTGGCTACGGCGGTTTCTGGTTCATTGCCGATGAGGCACACATCTGCACGCTGGCAGTACATCCCGACTGGCGGGGCCGGGGACTAGGCGGGTTGCTGCTAGTCCACCTGATTGACCGCGCCACAGAAATCAATGCAGCAGTTGTAACCCTGGAAGTGCGTGCATCCAATCTGGTAGCACAGAATATGTACTGGGGATATGGCTTCGTCCAAACGGGTTTGCGCAAGGGATACTACTCGGATACTCATGAAGATGCTATCATCATGACTACGAGCCCCATCTCGTCAGCAGCCTTTCAGGGGCACTTGCAGGCACTGAAAGCCTCGCTCTGGCAGAAACT
>Ga0209427_10006501_pt1 | contig 13324 bp, 13 predicted proteins | sample DeeMarSWOR136_30_FD_187465 | JGI IMG/M metagenome (GOLD analysis project Ga0209427, IMG submission 187465) | Marine sediment microbial communities from White Oak River estuary, North Carolina - WOR-1-36_30 (SPAdes) (version 2) | ecosystem: Environmental > Aquatic > Marine > Intertidal zone >... | reverse complement strand
TCTCATGCCCGCCCCAATTCTACTAGTTTCCACTCAATTGGGCAATAGTTAATTGGTTCCGAGGTTAAAAGCCTTTCTGAAAATTATCCAGGTACTTGCTGGCACCACGGGTGTTGACAATTAGCGCCAGCCGATGTTTAATAGCCAGCAAGCGGCTGTATTATGCCACTTGAATCTAAATATAGGAAGTGAGGGCTTATAATCATGACAATGAGGTTCGAACTGACAACCAAAATCATATTCGGCGTGGGCAGCATCAATCAGGTGGGGGATGAAGCGAGAAAGCTGGGTAAGAAGGCAATTATCGTTACCTACCCGGATATCCGCCGAATAGGTCTACTGGATAGAATTACCGCCGACCTCAAGGAAAATGGTGTGGAAAGTCTTGCCTTTGAGAAGGTGGAGCCAAATCCGCGCAGTTCCACCGTCGATGAAGGGGCCGGAATAGCCCGCAGCGAGAAGGTTGACCTGGTTATCGGTCTGGGCGGCGGCAGCGCCATGGATGCCGCCAAGAGCCTGGCCCTGGCCAGTGCCGGAACCGCGTCAATCTGGAGCTACGTGGGAACGAGACCCCAGATTGAGGCTTTTGTGCCCTCAATCATTCAGATACCGACAATGGCTGGCACCGGCTCCGAGATAAACAACGGCGCTGTAATAACCAACTGGGAAACTCATATAAAGAGCACCGTGGGGAGCCGTCACATGCAGGCTAAGGTGGCAATCATCGACCCTGAGGTGACGTTAACCGTCCCCTTGAACCAGACAAAAGCCGGCGGTATAGATATGTTCACCCACATAGTGGAGTCCTACATCACTGATCCAGCGCCAACTCCCCTGACCGACGGTATTCGCGAGACCGTTATGAAGATGGTGGTTGAGTACCTGCCGAAGGTAATAGCCCACCTGGATGATATCGAGGCCCGCACCCAGCTTTCCTGGGCGAGCACCATCGCCATGTCACAGTTTGCCAGATTGGGAGGTGGCGGGGGTTCGCTTACCTGCCACGGCGTTGAACACGCCCTGAGTGGCTACTATGACGTTACTCACGGTGACGGACTGGCGGCTCTCCTGCCGGCATGGATGAAATACACTCTCCCGGTAAGGAAAGACCGGTTCGAAAAGCTGGGTAAAAACGTCTTCGGTAAGCCAGACGGGATAAAGGTCACCGAAGAATGGCTGGAGATTGTCGGCATGAGGCTGCGGCTGAGAGACCTTGGTTGTGAGCTGGAGCGCGCCGAAGAAATAGCCGAGCTTGCCGTAGCGTCCTCTCCGTGGCTGAACATGCACCCGAACCCGCTCGACGCCGCCGCTATAACCAAAATTTATCAGGAATCTTACTAGGCTGCGTGTTGCCCGAAAATTAGGCTCCCTGTTCAGATACCCAGCGGGGTGTTGCCTATAATCTGGTCGTCAGCCAGTGCCTGTATCTCTTCCCGGGACATTCCCAGCAGGTCTCTGAGGACGTATTCATTGTGCTCACCCAGAAGCGGCGCCGGCCGCCGTATGCTCACGGGAGAATCGGACAGCTTCATCGGTGCCGACGAAACAGGATATGGATGAGTGCCGACAATAGCCCGCTCGATTGTCTGGTAAGTGCCACGCTCCTTCAGGTGAGGGTCGTCCAGTAATTCCGCGCTGGTGAGGACAGCCCCGGCCGCAATCCCCGCCTTTTGCAGGGTGTGCATCACTTCGTAGTGGTCGTGTCGAATCGTCCACCCCTCGACCAGCTTGTCAAGCTCATCCTGGTTATGCCACCGGCTCATACCGTCGGCAAACCTGCTTTCTGTAACCCAGGGAGGACTGCCGATGGCTTCACCGAACCGCCGCCATTCCTCATCGGACGAAACGGCTATGTTAACCCAGAGGTCGTCACCCATACAGCGGTAGCAACCGTGTGGTGCCATGGAAGGATGGCGGTTGCCGCGGCGAGGCTGAATCCTCCTGTTCATCGAGTAGTCGATTACAGCTTCGCCAATGAGAGAGGTTACCGCCTCAATCTGGGAAAGGTCGATATATTGCCCCTTCCCGGTCATCTGGCGGAATAGCAGCGCCATCATGACCGCCGTCGCTCCGTTAACCCCGGCTATCGGGTCGGTAAAACCGGTGCCGGACATCTTGGGGGGACCATCCGGGTAGCCGGTCAGCTGGGGAATGCCCGCCATCTGCTCAATCGAGGCGGCATAACCGGGATAGTCCTGCCAGGGACCGCTGGAACCGTGGGCCGGGAGTGATATCATGATAATCCCGGGGTTCACCTCTCTCAGCACCGGGTAGTCCAGCCCGAAGTTCCTCATCACTCTCGGGGTATAGTTCTCGGCGACGATGTCGCTTATTTTTACCAAACGCTTGAATATCTCAACCCCTTTTGGCCGGTTGAGGGCAAGGGTTATGCCCAGCTTATCGGTATTTACCGAGTTCCAGAGTGGTGAGCGCTCCCAGAGGTACTCTTGCTCCATCAGTTGCGTACCGCCCGCCCGCCATGTATCCAGGTACTGAATCGACTCCACCTTGATGGCTTCAGCCCCCAGGCTGGCCAGCAACTGTACCGTGTATGGCCCCGACCATGAGTTGGTGGCATCGATTATTCTTATACCCTCTAGCGGTAGTCCGGACATTTTCATCCACTCCGTAGCTCAGATGATTCCACGCTCCCCCAGCCTCACCAGTTCTTCCTTGGAGTATCCCAGGCGTTGGCAGTAGACCTCCTCGTTATGCTCGCCGAGCATTGGTGCCGGACTCTTCAGTTGCCAGGGAGTCTCTGTCATCTTGAAGGGCGCTCCCGGCATGGTAACCTTGCCCATAACCGGGTGGTCAACCTCCTCGAAGAAGCCGCGTGCCTGGTGCTGGGGAGAACCGAGTACCTCCCGGGTATTGGGGACCAGACCGAGCGGAATCCGCCACTCGACACCGGACTGGAATAGCTCCATTTTCTCGCGTCCAGCCACTTTTTCCGCAATCTCCGCCCGTGCCTCCTCGAAATGCTCAACCATGGCTAAAGGCGTTTCGAACCTGGGGTCCCGGATAAGCTCCGGCACCCCCAGAAAGGTACACAGCATCTCCCAGTTTAACCTGCCGAAGAGGTTAATACCGATATAACCGTCCCTGCACTGGAAAAGCCCCATACGTTCTTTTGATATGGCGTTGTGAAGGATTCCCCGGTAGGAGTATACCACCGTTGGGTAGCAGGTTATCAGTATGGTGCTCTCCATCATTGATACGTCAACATGCTGTCCGTAGCCGGTAATATTCCGCCGGTAAAGGGCGATACCGGTACCAAGCACGGCGAACAGACCGGCTACGTAGTGCGTAAGCCAGCCGCCAATCTGGACTGGCCTCCTACCGATAGCACCGTCATTGTAGCGGGCACCGCTCATCCCCCAGGCAACAAGGTGGGCTGACTTATAATCGCGGTAGGGTCCGTCCTGCCCGAAGTTGGAGATGGAGGTCATCACCAGACCGGGGTTTAGCTCCTTCAGCGTTTGATGGTCCAGACCAAGCCTCTCCATTACCCCCGGCCGGAAATTCTCGACGATAATGTCCGCATCCTTGACCAGTTCCCTGAATATCTTTACTCCTGTTTCAGACTTGAGGTTCAGGGTGATGCTCTTCTTATTGCTGTTGAGATAGAGGAAAAGCCCGCTTCTCTCCAGTCCGGGTTCATCGTTAAGGAAGGGAGTCATGCGCCTTGCCCCATCGCCTTCACCAGGCTTTTCCACCTTCACCACGTCAGCGCCAAAACCTGCCAGTATTCGGGTGCAGTAGGGCCCGGCAATATGATGGGTTAAATCCAGAACCTTGACTCCAGCCAGCGCTTCTTCCGTCATCGTCTCGTTCTTTGTCTGAATGTGCTTGGGTAATACGTGACCTGAATCAGGCCAGCTGCCTTCTCCTGCTTATCAGGAAACTCAGGGCTAAGCCCGCCACCAGGTAGATTACCATTGCCAGAACCATGAGGCCAATATTTGGGGTGCTGAGTTCAAATGGTAGCATACCGTCCATACCGCCGGTGGGCACAACTCCCTCAAGGAATATCTCGTATCCACCGTAAACGGTGGCGACGCTGTCGCCGGCGGTAGAAAGCATAAACCAGTGCGGTTTGTTAGCCATCATGAGAACACTATCGATAATCGGGAAAATGACCATGATACAGAGGAGTGTTATAACGGTGGCGCCCATAGACCCTTTCGACAGTGAGCTGAAGAAGAACGTTACCGACAGTACGCTACCGGCAAAGAGAAGGCACAGTCCGAACGATTTGGCGGTCTCAATCGGGACTTCACCGTATATCACCGCCAGGGAAATGGAAACAATCACGTACCCGAATATAACAAGCAGTATCACCGCGGCACAGCAGGCAAGGTACTTCCCCGCTATCAGCGTAATTCTCCTGATTGGGTTCGTGAAAAGTATGTAGCCTGTCTTGCTCTCAAACTCCCCGGCTATGGCATCGCCGGCAAAAAAGACAGCCCCAATCGTCGCCAGGCTCGGACCAATCGAAAGCATCGCCGCCATAACCCGGACGCTATTTGGATAGCCGTCCATCAGCGTGGGCATGCCGATGAGTACCGCCAGCTCAGCGGCAAGCGTAAGCCCGAAAATGACATACAGCCGTTTCCTGCGGATGTGCTTCAGGAACTCGTATCCCGCAACCACCCTCAGCTTTTCCAGCTCGCTCAAATAACTCCTCCCGTTAATTCCAGGTAAGCGTGCTCCAGCGACTGGTATTTTTTCTCCAGTTCAGCAATGTTTTCATAGGCAAGCAGGTGACCGTGGTCTATGATGGCTACCTCATTGCATATCTGGGCAACCTCTACAAGCTGGTGCGAAGCGAAAAAGACGGTCTTCTCCTTGCCCACTTCTTCGACTATCTCGCGGAATTCGACGACGCCCCTCGGGTCCAGCCCCAGGGCCGGTTCATCCAGTACCAGCACCGGCGGGTCGTGCAGCAGGGTTTGCGCCAGGGCGAGACGCTGCTTCATCCCCCTCGAGAACTTCTCTATCTTGACGGCAATCCACTCTTCGAGCCTGACGAGTTCAATTACTTCCTTTATACGGCGCTTCAGGCTGTCCCCCCTCATCCCCCTTAATCTTCCCAGATAGCTGAGTGTTTCCTCCGGCGTCAGGAATTGATAGAACTCGGGCGTTTCGACAATAGCCCCGATTCTGGACAGTGCCTGCTCTGGCTTCTCGGATACGTTGATGCCATCTACATAGACGGTTCCGGAAGAGGCACGGATAAGCCCGCACATTATCTTGAGGGTTGTGCTCTTGCCAGCACCATTGGGACCGAGCAGCCCTACGTTGTCATTTTCGGCAACTTTAAGGCTCAGTTTGTCCAGTGCCAGGAACTTATTGTAGTACTTGCTCAGGTTCTCGATAACGATTGGCTCTGACATTACCTGATATTATAGCACGAGATTTGTGTCGGGTACTATCCAGTAAAGCCATCATCGGTAAAACACCTGTCAGGGTTTCCAGCCTTCGAAGACTATCGTGGTGTCTTCTTTATCAGGTTCAGCATCCTCATACGCTTTATTTGCCCTGACGTTAAAAAAGCCCGCACCTTCGAGCAAATTCTGAAACTCGCCCCTCTCGTATACACGCAACGCAAAATCCTCAAGTTCCGTCTCAACGAGACTGCCATCTTTAAACAGCTCGTATCTGTGGTTGTCTCGTTCCACCTGCTCCTGGGAATCATAAGCTTGCAAAGTTCTGAAGATAATCTCGGCACCATCGGGACGTGTCACCGAGCGTGTACGCCATTTCCCCGGCTCTTTTGGCGGCGCCCTTGGCGTCTCGACCTCGAGGACCAGCTTACCGCCGGGTAGCAGGTGGCGGTACAGCCGCCTGAGGCTTTCTGTAACCTCCTGCCTGTCAATGATTAGACTGAAAGAGCAGGCAGGAATGAAGATATATCCGTACTGCCTGGAAAGATCCATTTCTTGGAGATATTGCTGGTAAAGGACCGGGCTCAGTCCTTTCTTACGGCACCTATCACGGCAGGCCTGGAGCATGTGCGGCGATGCATCAACACCATCTATGTCAATTCCCCGTTCCAGAAACGGGATAAGAAAACGTCCCGAACCGCACATGGGCTCCAGTACCGGCTCACGTGCCGCCGTCAGGTGACACAGGTAAAATTCCAGCGCGTCAGGCGGGGCATCCGGCTTGCTGATATCATAGAACTCGGTACAGAGCTTCCCGTACATCCTCATCGGCATATAAAAGGCCGGCAGCATCACGATTTAACGAAACCCACAATGAGCCGAAAACGTTAAATACTACCGGCCATTAACCACCAGCACAACACCAGCTTCACAGCAGGTACCTTAGGCAGTCCCGTTACACTGAGTACCCCGTGTCTTTACCTTCCCTAGCTCTCCTTATATAGAGACGAGGAAGCTTTCATCAGGCGGGTCATGTGCCGCATCTCAGCCACTCGCTTGCCGGTTTCCTTTTCCTCCAGGTAGGAATCGAACCAGTAGTATTCGGTCTTCGGGCTGGCGCCCACGCATACAAGTTTTCCGTGCGCCTGATAGGGCACCCCTACCTTTACCGGGCCGTTTACATTCCGCAGCTCAGTAGCCCCGAAGAATCCCACTGCCTCAACCTGCCTCTCCGGCGACAATGTCATGGTGCGGTACATGATACTTGGAGGACAGATAGAGCCTCCCCACGGTGAATCACCCTTATACCAGTCCAGGGTATCGGTAATGGTCTCCAGCTGTCGGTCGACATCCTCCTGGGTTATGAGCACGTCATTAGACGGCAGCTCATCTCCCGCCTTGAGACCGGCAAGGATGCGTAGCTCTCCAGGGTCAGTGTTCTTTAGCTCGGTTTCCTGCAAATACGAAAGTTCCTTTGGCTCACCGACTGATACTGTGCCTTTGCCCACCGTCTGTCCTTCCGGCGTCTCCGCCCATGCCTGCACCTGTACGTTTGTGGCACCCTCTGGAGGAATAGCCATGACTCCCCTGACTTCTTCACCGTCCACCAGCGCATAGGTGTAATAGATGCTGAGCGAGCCTTTCTCGAACCAGCGCTGTCCGAAGGTCTTCAGGAATAGTGGCGGGAAGAGGTTAAGGTGAACAATGCCAACCACTGCCCCACCCCGCATTCCCAGCTGCTGTGCAGTGGCATCGTCATGGATTGAGCCCTTCATGTGAATGGCGGCATTTACCGCCCGGCGCCATCCCCCGTAAATGTATCCCTCTTTCATTACAATATCGTCATCCATACCTGCCCTCCTTTAGCTTAATATCCTGAACGGATTGCCATCTGATGCCGTTATATTAAAGCCCCGCTTGCTGGTTGTCAAGAAATTTCATCAACAAAAACACGTTCCCTACCCAGCCAGACAGGAGAGCGCGACCAGTCAATAAAGCGCTGCTCATCCTCGGCAAGCGCCTCCTGACCCTGTAGGTACTCCGGCGTGGGATTGTCCGGCGCGAAGTCCTCAACGCTATTCCACCATAGCTCGGCAACGCCATCGTATGGCTCGGGTCGGTCCGCCCTCGACCTCATGGTTTCGTTGCGGTCATAGTAGCTGGTGTGGCACTGCACATAGCGGCGGATATTCAGGCTATCCTTGTGCTTTTGCACCAGCGGACCGTGCTTCTCACGCCAGTATTTCTGGAACTCCTCTAGTGAGAGGTCGGGCAATCGACGAAGACAGTATACCAGCTTGACCATACTGCTCTCCTTGTTTGATGCCCGGGCCTCGGGCACATCATCGATGAAGATATGCTCCTCGGCAAGCCACACGGGAGACTGTGAGTGGTCAATGAATTTCTTCTCGTCCTCGAAATGCTCGGCATTAGCCTTCAGCCTCTCCGGCGAAGGGTTTTCTGGAGCTAGCTCCGCAATACTGTCCCACCATAGCTCGGCAACCCCGTCGTAGGGCTCCGGGTGCCCGCGTGGGACTCGCAACTGGTCCATGACTTCGTCGTACTGGGTATGTACCTGCACATAGCGACGGCAGTTCATAGCCGCCGCATTATTACGCACCAGTGGCCCGTGATTCTCGCGCCAGTAGCGCTGGAAATCCTCCCGTGAGAGGTCGGGCAGACGGCGAAGACAGTAAACGAGTTTGACCATGGCACACTCCTTGTTTTTAAATGGTTTGGACTGTGAAATAAGGATGTATAATTGTGGTTATGGTAAACCGTTACTGGCCGGGTGTCAAGGTTGCTGCAGACCTGAAATTGGTTTCCTTAGCCTTGTACCCAACGGTTGGAATCTGGACATGCTACCATTCTTGTTAGTTGATTGCCCCGCTTACGTCATTTCCGAAGCTAACCAATCAGGCGGCATCAGCTTTGCGGCGTCTGACGCTCGCCTCTGCCCGTTTCTTGATCCCCAGCAGCATCTTCCGGTCCATCACCAGAGTTATCGGTCCGAATATACCGAAGACCACTGTGTTTACCAGACTGTTATTCCAATCGTTTCGAGAACGGCTAATCAGTCGTGTGGTACTTCTGTCGATTTTCTCTAAAAATAATACCCAGCTCTGGTTAAGGTATTTCTCCGGCATTTTTCTGGTGAGTTTGAAGGTTTTCCCGCTTTGTGTGTCGACTCTTTCTAGGAGGACAAGCATACGTTGTGGTGCAATGCTGTCAACCGTATAGCCCTGACCGCTGGGGTATATCAGGATGCGGTCGCCAACCTCTAAATTCTGGAGCTCGGGGATGATTCGGTCAGCGCTGTGTATATTACAGCGAACTATGTTCTCGAGCAAATCGTAGCTGTAGAACCCGCCCCTCCCCTGACCTAGCTGTACCAGCCAGGGCCAGACCCTGGCGGTCGAGGCCCGAATAGTGACGGCGTGGGTATAACCCCCCTTCGAGTTTGGCACCAGGTCATCGCCCGGCAGAGTTTTGTTGACCTCCTCATCGGTCGCTCCCCACCTCGCACGCCTGGAATTTAGAAAGGGAGTTATAAAAGCGGCGGCCATTATAGCCGCTCCCTCTATCCCCTCTACAATATCCTTTAACAGGCTACCTGCCATTTTGCACAACTCTTTATACTTATTTATTGCACGGTCTAATCAACAGGAGTTACTTTAATTATAGCAAAACCATTTTCGCAGCATCATGCCGGCTATTCCTCGATTATAGCCACCACCCTGCTCCAGCCGGCACTGCCGCCGGTTATCTTGATGGGAAAGCAGGCAACCTTGAAACTAGAAGGCCTGGGCAGTTTATCCAGATTGGCCAGCTTCTCTATGTGGCAGTACTCTTTTTCAATACCGGCAAAGTGACCGGCCCAGATTATGCTCTTGTCTTTTGTCTTTTGAAACTCCTCCCTTATTGCCCAGAATGGCCTGTCCCAGCCCCAGGCGTCGGTGCCCATTACCCTGACGCCCTGCTCGATTAACCATAAGGTCGACTCTCTGGTCATGCCGCAGCCGGCATCGAAATAATCCTCCGTTCCCCAGTACTTATCGGTCCCGGTCTGGATAAGAACTATGTCACCCGGCTTTAGCTTATAGTCAATCTTCTCCAGCGCTTGCTTGAGGTCGTCAACTGTAACTCCGCTTCCCCTCGGTTTGTGCCGCATGTCCAGCACAACGCCATCGCCGTAGAACCACTCCAGAGGCATCTCGTCAATAGTCCTGGCTTTCTTTCCCCCCGAAACCGGCGAGTAATGCCAGGGAGCGTCAACATGAGTGCCGGCGTGGGTGCTCAGTGTCAGTGTATCCACCGCCCAGCCCAGCCCCCCAGGAAGGTCGTCCTCACCGCAGCCAAAAGCTCCCCTCATGCTGGCCACGCCCTGCTCGTGTCCGATGTGCGTCACCTCAATAGCCTGTCCCGCGCCCGGGACCGCCTCCATGGGCACACCCAGGTCTATTATCTTCATTGAATTAACCTCCACATTCGGTAATTTCTTTAAATCCCTGCGTATTCTATCACCTCCCTTACCCCGCATCAAAGTGTTATTGGATTAATCCAAATTGACAGACTCCCCGTACACGGCTATAGTAAGTCAAAGAAGCCGGTGAGCCGCCTTACCGGTGCTCACGGTATTCACCAACCAATCAAGGAGGAACTCCATGAAAGTAGAGAGCATAGAACGTGTGGCGGTTATCGGGGCAGGGCTGATGGGCTTCGGTGTTGCCACCGAGTTTGCCCGCTTCGGCTACCCGGTAAGCATCTATAACACCCGGGAGGAGACCAGTAAACAGGCGATGGCACAGATCAGCGAGGCACTCGATTTGATGGTAGAGACCGAGCTTATCACCGCTGAAGATGCCAGGACCGCCTACGGCCGTGTCCGTCCCACCACCGACATGGCTGACGCCGTCTCCGGTGCCAGTTTTGTCCATGAGTCGGTACTTGAGTTGCTGGAACTGAAAAAGGAAGTATTCACCCGGCTCGACGAAATCTGCCCCCCGACGACAGTCCTGGCGACAAACACCTCGGGGTTCAGGGTGACTGATATTGCCAGCGTTACCAGGCACCCCGAGCGTGTTGTGGCGACCCACTATTTTCAGCCGCCTCATTTTGTTCCCCTGGTGGAGGTTGTTGGCGGAGAAAAGACCGATCCCGCCGTGGTGGAACTGGCCGCCCGAATATTGCGCGGTATGCGGAAGAAAGTGGCAGTCATCGAGGTTGAGCTGCCGGGTTTCGTGGGCAACCGCATCCAGGGAGCCATCGGGAGGGAAATCCGTTCGCTGATAGACCAGGAGGTTTGCTCCCCCGAAACTATAGACGACGTCATATCCTTCGGGTTCGGCCGTCGCATGGCTTATACCGGCTACTTCAAACGGATGGACCTCATCGGTCTGGACTTCGGCTATAGGACGGTAAAAGAGCGGGGGATTGAGCCCTGGAAACCCATTGCCGAGCGGGTGGAACGGGGTGACGTCGGCATGAAGAGCGGTAAGGGCTTTTATGACTGGCCGGGTGATACCGCCAGACAGCTCCACCGCAGATTGAATACAGAACTCATCCGCCTCATGAAGCAGGACATGGAAGCGGGGTTAATCTAGCTGAGCTATAGGAGTAAGAGAAGATGCCAGAGGGAATTGTTGAGCAACTCGACCATATTTTTAAAGCGAAATCTATTGCCGTTATCGGGGCGTCAAATACACCCCCCAAGTGGGGGTTCCGCATGGTATATTCACCCCTGAAAACTGGCTACCGCGGTCCTATCTACCCGGTGAACCCCAGGCTCAAGGAGGTTGGCGGTCTTCCCTGCTACCCCACTGTCCGCGATATTCCATATGATGTCGATATGGCGGTTATTGTCGTTCCGGCGGCAGCGGTACCCCAGGCTATGGCAGATTGCGTGGCTAAGGGAGTGAAGGGCGCTGTACTGATTACCGCTGGCTTTGCCGAAACGGGCAGGGAAGGAAAGCTCCTTGAGGACGAGGTGGTTAGGATTGCCCGGGAAGGGGGAGTCCGGTTCGTTGGCCCCAACGGCATGGGAATATACAGCTCCGCCGTCAGTCTGAACCTCTGCTTCTTCCAGAACCCCTGGGAAGGCCGGATCGCCTTTGTTTCCCAGAGCGGCACATTCGGCGGTCTCCTCGCTGAAATAGCCAGCAAAAAAGGCTACGGCTTGAGCAAGTTCATCAGTATCGGCAATCAGGCTGACCTCAAGGCTGGCGATTACCTGGAGTACCTGGGAGAAGACGATGGCACCGGCGCCATTATCTTCTATATGGAGGGCTTCAAGGACGGCAGAAGGTTTTTCCAGACCGCCCGTGAAGTAATCAGGAAGAAGCCCATAATCATCTACAAAGCAGGACGGAGTGAGGCCGCCGGCCGGGCAACTATCTCACACACCAGCTCTCTCGCTGGTTCGGATAATGTCTTCGACGCCATGTGCAAGCAGGTGGGAATCATCAGGGCGGCTGAGGTAACCGACCCCTTTGATATGGCTGAGGCACTGGTTGGCCAACCCCTGCCCCGGGGCAACCGGGTTGCCATCATCGGCAGCGGCGGACAGGGCGTTGTTACCTCCGATACCTGCGAGTCCCTCGGCTTGATAGTCCCCGAGCTTGATGACGAGACCAAAGCCCGTTTGAAAAAAGACCTGCCCGCTCACGCCCCCGTTCCCACCAATCCGGTTGACTTCGCCGGAGCGATGCGCACCGCACTCGATGAAGCCAGAGTGGCCGACGCCCTTGCCCGCATCGATTATATCGACGGCATAATAACCAACATGCCGATAGCCGGCTTTTCTGTTGGCTCAAGCGGTGACATGGCGAGGACGGCAATCGAAGGAGCGGAAGTCCTGTCAGCCATCCCCAAGAAATACGGCAAACCGGTCATCACACTGAGATGGGGTATCGGTAACGGCAATGACTTGGTGCAGAACATTGTTAAGGGTTCCGGCATACCCGCCTACGACAGCCCGGAGCAATGCGCCAGAGCTATGCAGGCCCTGGCTGCCTATGCGCAAACAAGACGAGAGCTGGGCATGGAGCAAAAATAACCCTTCCCTCCATCTGGATATTCTGTCCGCCCTTACCTTATAATATGACATATAATCTCATGCAATATGAACTGATCAGAGCCGACCCTGACCAGACCAGGCAGAATCAGGAGGTAGCGCCATGGCCGAAGAGTTTCTGGTAGCAAAAGACCTTCACAAGAGTTTCAATGAGCACAAAGCCGTCAACGGCGTTTCTTTCACCATCCACAAGGGTGAAATCTTCGGCCTTCTGGGACCGAACGGCGCCGGCAAAACAACCACCATACGCATGTTGTCCACCGTTCTTGAACCGGACCAGGGTGACGTTACCGTAGGCGGTTATTCCATACGAAATAATTCCGAAGAGGTCCGCAACCTCATTGGCGTCTGCCCCCAGGAGCTGGCCCTCTATGTTGACCTGAGTGCTCTTGACAATATGGTCTTCTTCGGCAGAATGGCAGGATTGAACAACGCCGAGGCACGGAGTCAGGCTATGGCTCACTTGGAGCTTATGGGGCTTACCGAAAGGGCCAAGGGGAAAATAGACAAGTTCTCCGGGGGCATGAAGCGGCGTGTTAATCTGGCTGTTGCCCTCATGGGGCATCCCGAGCTTCTCTTCCTGGATGAGCCCACTGTGGGCATCGACCCTCAGTCGCGGAACAATATCTACGACACTATTGAAGGCTTGCAGAAGAATGGAATGACCATCCTCTACACAACGCACTATATGGAAGAAGCCGACCGCCTCTGTGACCGTGTGGCTATTATGGATGGTGGCGAGATAATCGCCATGGATACCCCCCGCAAACTCAAGAGTGAAATCGGTCCGCCCGACCAGGTAACCCTGGAGGATGTATTTCTGAAACTAACCGGCAGAAGCCTGCGCGATTAGCAAGATATGATT
>Ga0209427_10006499_pt1 | contig 13324 bp, 9 predicted proteins | sample DeeMarSWOR136_30_FD_187465 | JGI IMG/M metagenome (GOLD analysis project Ga0209427, IMG submission 187465) | Marine sediment microbial communities from White Oak River estuary, North Carolina - WOR-1-36_30 (SPAdes) (version 2) | ecosystem: Environmental > Aquatic > Marine > Intertidal zone >... | reverse complement strand
CGGTTTCGATGTTATCTCTCTGGCAAATAATCACACACTTGACTGGGGCACTGAAACTCTATTGGAAACAATGAAGAAGATGAAGAAAGCTGGTCTGCCCTACGTTGGAGCGGGTAAAGATATCGAGGAAGCACGCCGGCCTGTGATTCTGGAAAGAAAAGGAAATAAAGTTGGATTTCTGGCTTTTTCGAGTGTTCACCCCAAGGGTTACGAAGCTGAAAAGGATAAACCTGGCCTTAATCCGATCAGGATCTGGACAATTTATGAGCAGACCGATTACCAGCCGGGAACGCCGCCTCGCATTGTTACTATACCGTATAAGGAAGATATGGCGGCGATGGTAGAAAGTATCAGGAAGCTAAAAAATGAGTCGGATGTAGTAATTGTCTCGATGCACTGGGGGCAACATATTGTTCCGAGAGTCATCCCGGAATATTGTATCGATGTCGGTCATGCCGCAATTGACGTCGGGGCCGATCTTGTTTTAGGTACCCATACCCATATCGGCAAAGGTATCGAGGTGTACAAAGGCAAGGCAATTTTCTATTCGACCGGCAATTTTGCAGCCGAGATAGGCCCATCTCAAACTAAAGGGGTGGGTGGGCAATTCGCTCGTAAATTAGTAGAGGAATACGGCGCCATCATCGACCCGGAATGTCCGACTTTTTCTCTACCCCATGAGTCCCGGCGTACCATGATTGTTAAGGCACTGATAGAAGACGGCAAAATTAAGCGGGTCTCCTACATTCCATGTTTCGTCAACAAAAATGCCGAACCCGAAATAGTGCTAAAAAGCAGTCCTCTGGCTAAAGAAGTGTTTGACTATTTTGAAGACATCTCCCGGAGCGAACATCTGGCGGTTAATTTTGCCTGGGATGGAGACGAAGTGCTTATATTACCGTAGAGGTGTATATTTCCCAAGAGGAGAGTTCTTTAAATGAATGAGACTAAAGCACTGGCGCGATTCATCGCCGATATCAACTATGAAGACTTGACTCCGCAGGTTATTGAAAAGACCAAGGGCCTGATATTAGACCAGCTTGGTTGTGAGTTGGCTTTTGCGACATTACCCTGGAATAAAGCGGTTTATCGGTATATTAAGGATAAGTCCGGTCCCAGAGGCGTAAGCACAATTGTTTATTATGGGTTTAAAACAACCATGGAAGATGCCGCATTTGCAAATGCGGTTTTCGGCCACGGTTTCGAAATGGATGATACCGAGATGCATGCTCTAACCCATCCGGGAAGCGTTGTCATTCCATCAGCCCTGGCAGCAAGTGAGGTGGAAAAGACTTCTGGCAAAGATTTCATTACCGCCGTAGTAGCCGGATATGACGCCATGGTAAGAATCGCCATGGCGAGCCGAACTTCAATCGAGCGCTCTTTCCACGGGACTGCGGTCAATGGTCCCTTCGGGTCGGCGGCGGCGACCTGCAAGATAATGGGTATGAATGACGATACGATTGTGAATGCGCTGGGAATAGCCGCTAGCGAAGCCGGAGGTATTTCCGAGTATACCATCTCTGGGGGGATGGTGAAACGATTACATGCCGGTTTTGCCGCCCATGCAGGGGTCAGGGCGACATTATTAGCCAGGAATGGATTAACCGGACCGGCCGCCGCCCTGGAAGGGGAAAAAGGTTATTGCCAAGCGTTCGCTAATAAATGTTACCTTGAGGAGATTACGGCTGGACTGGGTAAGGAATTCCGGATAATGTGGACCGGAAACAAGCCCTATTGTTGCTGTGCCGCGCAGCATACCGTTATCGATGCTACTGCCGCCATTATCAAAGAGCATCCTGTTAAGTCGGAAGAAATAGAGAAAATAACTGTTGAGCAAACGCCGCGCGAAGTCAGAAGTGTGGGTAACGTTATCGAACCTCAGGATATCACATCTGCCCAATTCAGCGGCCGGTTCGGCGTGGCATTACGGTTAATTAAAGGCAGTAACGGATTTCATGACTATACCATGGAAAATATTAAAGACCCGGTGATACTTAACTTAGTCCATAAAATCGATTATATCGCTAACGAAACACTGGGGGAGAAGTCGGCCGCAGCCGCGCCGGCAATCGTTACCATTAAATTAAAAAATGGTAAAGCCTATAAAAAACGTGTTGACTATGCCAAGGGTACAATCAATAATCCTTTGACAATAGATGAGCTGAAAGACAAATTCAGTGGGCTGACCAACCAGGCCTTATCCGGTGACCGGACAGATAAAATTATTAAAACGGTGATGAAGCTGGAAGAAATAGACGACATCAGCAGATTGATCTCATTACTTGTAGCAAATAAAGAACAGCCCGTCGATTCAACTTCCTAAGGAGTCCTGTGGATTTAGGGTTACAAAACAAAGTCGCCATGGTCACCGGAGCTGGTAGCCAGAAAGGTTTTGGGAAGGCTACCGCCCTAACGCTGGCGAAAGAAGGATGCGATTTAGTAGTTATCGATAAAGACCTAGAAGGGATTAAACAGACCGCCGCCGAGATCAAGGCTTCGGGACGTAAGGTTATTGCCGCGAGAGTAGACGTAACCAACAGCGTTGAGGTTAATGCTGTGGTCGAAAAAACCCTCGAGGAATTTAAGAGAATTGATATCCTGGTGAATATCGCCGGAGCCACCACTCCTCCCAAACTCTTCGTCGATAAGACTGAAGAAGAGTGGGACAGTGACTTAAACCTTAACCTGAAGGGGACACTCTACTGTATTAAAGCAGTCTTGCCTCATATGCTATCACGTAAAAGCGGTAAGATTATCACGGTCGCCTCGGTAAATGTTAAAAAAGGTTTCCCGACAACTTCAATTTATGCCGCAGCCAAGACTGGAATCGTGGGCTTCACCCAAGTTCTGGCCAACGAAGTGGCGGCCTCCGGGATTAATGTAAACTGTATTGCTCCCGGCCTGGGCCTGACCAATTTCGGCGCCGGCGGCGCTCCTCCCGGCGGATTTGACGCTGTGATTCAGGGCATTCCCAATAAGAGGACAACTACTCCGCAGGATATCGCCAATGCGGTCGCTTTCCTGGTATCCGACGTCTCAAGCGATATCGTCGGACAGACGATTAGCGTTGACGGCGGGACGAGCATTATCTAAGGCAGACCACCGGCGTTCGTAAAAATCTCCCCGGTGATATAGCTGGACTAATCTGAAACAAGGAACAAAGCCAGGTTGGCAATATCTTCAGAATTACCCAACAATTTCCTTAATTACTACATGCCTCCTTCAACCCAGGCATTAAATTGCAGTCCGGAAGCCGGCTCATACTCCTTTTCGAACGCTGCATGATATTGCTTTCTCCACTTTTCCATCTGAGCAACGGTTACCTTTTCAACCTCAACCAAAAATCCACTGGTAACTTCTCCTCCGCAATGTTTGGAAACCAGACCGGACGGAGATATCAGGTTATTAGCTCCGCCACGATCGAGTTCTCCCGGTATTATCCAGTCACATCTTGCGCCATGGTCCTGCAACACAACGCCGGGCATTATTCTCTCCGTAACATAGGCACCGCCAAGAACAGCCCCCCTTTCGTTGTATATTTTGACAATATCGCCACTCTTAATATCTCTCTTTTCCGCATCTTTCGGATTGATCCAGACAGGCTCATACATATATCCATCCCAACCCTTGACCTTGCATGTTGGAATTTCCCTCGTCCACGAAATATCATCGCAACCGGAATGCATCCTCCACCTTGGATGATTTGAAACAATGAGTAAGGGATATTTCTTGGCTCGTTTACCAGATGGTCGTTCGTCATGAACTACACCGCGCTCGATCCAGCGCGGCAGCGGGGACCTTTCCTTATCATCAGGGAAATTTGTGGCCAGTCTCTCCGAATAGAACTCCAGCTTGCCTGAAGGCGTAGGCAATGGGTTATTCACCGGGTCCTGGTTAAACTTTATCATGCCGGCCGGGTATTTCTCCCAATCCGGGGCAGTCGGGAATAGGTAATACTCCTTGTCGCTAAAGTCTTCCCAACTGATTATTTCCGGCAACCCCATCGTATCAAAACAATGCTTAATCCATTCATCAACAGACTTACCCTGCGTAACTTCATCATACTTACCCAGCTTCTTGGCTATCTCCAGGACTATCTCATAGTCGCTCTTCGACTCATCAATTGGCTCAATGGCTCGCTTCTGGAGCATGACGTTTGGAATATCTATACCGTGCATGGAGTTCAACACTATATCTTCCACCTCGAACGTGGTGTTCGCTGGCAGGATAATATCAGCAATCAGGCAATCATTCTCCAGCCAGGGGTGCTGGGCAACAACACACTCTATCTCGGGGCTTCTGAAGGCTTCTATCGTCTTGTTACCAGCATTCCAGCAGGTAGTCCGGCAGGGAGAATCGGTCCATATCATATGTATTTCACTCCCGCCTTCTTCTTTGGGGATGGGATAGGTATATTTCACAAACTGGTCTTCAACTGCTGCTGCGCATGCACCACTCCCCGAAAAAGTAATGGGGGGATTAAGAATGGCTTCCTGTATAAGGGTCTTAGGAATGAATTGTTCTGATGCCCTCGTGTGAGCACAGGAATGCGGCCTCAGTATGCGATCACCCGGCTTAGTCGGGGCGAACGCACTAAGTGTAACATGGGCAGATTTTGGAATAGTATCTCTGATTGAGGTCATGGCAACAACCTGGTGGACACCCGGGTTTCCTAATCCCTGCATACCGAGTAAGATAGCCTCCAGCCTGGCTGGTTCATGCGAGTATGCCCCTCTGATCATGGAACCGCCGCAAACATGGACTATTGAAGTCGTCTTAACGGCAAACTCTCTGGCCAGAGCTTTGATTGTCCATTCCGGGATGCCGCATTTGGGAGATGCCCAGGCTGGTGTCTTAGGCACGCCGTCTTCTTTGCCTAAGACATAGTCTTTAACTTTGTCAAATCCTACAGTATGGGTCTTAACATATTCTTTATCGTAAATATCCTCGGTTATCCAGATATAAATAATTGCTAATTGCAGGGCGGCATCCGTATTTGGTAATACGGGAATCCATTTATCGGCATGGACTGCCGCGCCATAATTCAAATCGGGACAGATATACACTTGTTTTATTCCCGCCTCTGACCAGAAATAGCTTAATCGTGTCATACACTGCCCAGCGAGTCCCCAGGTAGTGGTTTCAGGGTCGCCTCCCCAGACCAGCAACAAATTGGAGTTTTCAGTAATATCTTTTACTACATTAGTTTGTGGCGACATCATGCCTACCCATCCGTTTCCCCATACATGCTTTGATCCCCAATACCATCCTTCCCAGCTATCAGGATTTCTCTGCTGCTGCGTAAAACCACCGAGCGTATCATGAAGCAGAATTTGGCAGCCATGAGCTGCATTGATGAGTTTGTTTTCCCCGTGTCCATCTGCCTGTGCCAAGACTGCAAACGGCCCATATTGTTCATGCACCCTCTTCAACTCACTGGCAACTATTCCGGCAGCCTCATCCCATGATATTCTCTTATATTTGCTCTTGCCCCGGTTCTCTGGATGTCTCTCACCCTCTGGATTCCAGTCAACTCTCTTCAAAGGATACTTAATCCGGTTTGGAGAATATGCCCTTTTCTTATAGGCCAGCGAGAAAGGTGCGGGAAGCGACTTCATGAGAGGCTTAAAAGTTTTACCATTTCGCTGGAATTTCCACAGGTTCAAATTCCCTTTAGTGAAGCGCATATCATAGTGTAATGGTCTAATTCTGACTATTTTCCCATTCCTGATATCGACTGCCCCAGGAGCACCGCCTCCAGTGTAACCACTTAGACTGAGCGCCCTGTATACTGTTTTAACCTTACTTTTTTCATCTAACATTTTTAGTTCACCTCGATTGAGAGAAATCTCCCCGGGTTACTCAAAGCGATCGACTAGATTAACTCTTTATTCAAGGATATCGCCACATTTCTTTAATGTACAAAAGAAACAAGTTCAATCTAGGAACTCTTGATTTGCAAAGAAAGACCGTCTAAATAATAACCGATGGTCAATGAATTAACAATAAGCACCGCTTATTGATACAAGTTGAGGCCCGATAAATAAGGCAAGTTTGAAACAATATCGTTGCAATGGAATTGCTTTTAAAAATATGAAGAGATGAATTATAAATTAAAACCTTATTGGCTCATACGAAGGGATATATCGAACTCTTCGTAGAATTAGCTAAAATCTACAATTTGGCTGCTAATCAAATGGATGAGTACATGCTATTGACAATTCACTCTATTTTGTTATATATTAGGTCACATATTTCAGTATAAGTATGTCATATTTCATATTATAAAATAAAATTAAATGTTTATAGATATTCATACCTCGTAAGCAGGTAAAGTACATGAAGAAGCTGAACTTGATTTCAGCGTTAACTGCTATCTTACACCATATTACTCGACTTCCCGGAATGGCTTTAGCCCAAGCCAGGACTCAAAGAGGAACAATATCCAGACCGATTGACCAAATCACCCTCTCCACCCCCGATAGTATAGTCTCGCATAAAGAACGGCATACTCAGAATACCGTAAGTTATTGCTACAGTATAGTTACTGGTTTAAAAGTCCAAGTTATATGAGCTAAAATTAAACATGATTTTTATGAGGGAGGTGAATAATATGACATGATAGGTAAAAGTTCATCACCGTGACAGTTCCAATGAAAAATTCCTAAACCTATTATGGAGGAGGAAAAAGTAGTGAAACTGAAAATGTTTTTACGGTTACTTAGTTTCGGTTTAATTCTGGTGTTAGTCACGACGGTGGCAGCAGCTTGCGCCGAACCAGAACCGGCTCCAGCACCAGCACCTGCTCCAAAACCAGCTCCGGCACCAGCACCCAAACCAGAGCCAGCCAAACCCATTACCCTGGTATTTGCCTGCCACGAACCAAGCACGGGCATTATGTATGACGAATTCTGGGTGCCCTGGATGGATGAGATCGAGAAGCGCACTGGGGGCAGGGTAAAAATAGAAGGCCACTACAACGCAGAATTAGCCGGGCCGCCGGACGCCTGGGATGTCCTCATTAACAGGACGGTAGACGTATCGTACGTCCACCTGAATAATATCCCGGACAAGTTCCCCATGTCCGAGATTGTGGCATTTTCCTCGTATAGTCTTGTAAATGAAAATCTTGGTACAACGCTGTTGGAGCTCTATAACAAATATCCTGAAATGCAGCAGGAGTTTTCAGAGGTTCATCTCATGATGCTCGGGTCTACCTTCTGGACATCGTGGGCCGGCTCGAAGCCGATTCACACGCTGGAAGACATGGATGGAATGAAGGTCTTGGGGGTGGGGAAATGGCAGAACAGGAGATTGGAAGTACTGGGACAGGTACCGGTCTCGATGGGGCCGATGGACATCCTGCCATCCTTGCAGACAGGGGTAATTGACAACGGTCCGAATGGAACGATGATGATTGCTTTAGATTTCGGCTTTATCGATTACCTGCCCTATTGGACTCATGTACAGACAGAAAGCATACCCCTGATTATCGGGGTGAACCTTGATGTCTGGAACAGCCTGCCCGCCGACATCCAGGAGACCCTCGACGGGATGGTGCCGTGGACAACCGAACTCTGGGACAAGATGTGGGTGGATTTGGAACACGAACTGTATCCCGTAATTGAAGGCCATGCTACCGAGATCTACACGCCTCCTGCGGAAGAGCTGGCCAGATGGGATGCGCTTGATAGGCCGGTATGGGATGAGTTTGCCGCCGAACTGGAATCCAAGGGCCTGCCGGGTAGAGCTCTGATGGACGATTACATCGCCCTGGAGAAAAAATACTCCATCCCGCTATCCGAGTGGAGTCCCTAATAAAGATAGCCACTGATATAAGTTGACTATCTATGGAACCGTGACCCGGGTTTTTAACCGGGTCGCGGTTCCGCATCGGTTATTTTTAGTCTGGTTGTCATCCGGAATGATAGAAAGAGAAACCAGAAACAATGAATGAGCCCAAAGAACTGACTCTAGATACGGGCACAACTTCCGCCGGGCATGGTTTGAACAAGGCTGTTAATATCCTGGACAAGGTCGGCATATTCAGCCGCTGGACCAATGTTATCGGCGTCGCCGCGCTTGCCTGCATGATCCTGGTTACCTTTGTTAACGTATTTTTACGTTATATCTTCAACCGGCCAATCGCCGGCGTGGAGTCGATAACCGAGGTCATCATGATCTGCGCCATCTTTTTTGCGGTGGCTCATACCCATAATACCAGGAGCCATATCAGCGTTGACCTGGTCAGCAACAAGCTTACCGAGAAACCCCGGCTGGCCCTGGAATTTATCACCAACCTGTTATCCACCGGTCTGTTCGGCATTCTCTCCTGGCGAACTCTGCATTATGCCATATTTTTATTTCAGGATAATAGAATACATGATAAATTTATAGGTATCCCCTGCGGTCCGTTCGGGGTCGTGATAGTTATCGGCTGCGTTTCACTACTTCTCCTGCTCATCCGCGACCTGTTATCCCAGATAAACGATTCCATGAAGTGGGGGCTGAGCTGGCGGTACTGGCTGGTGATGATTGTAGCGCCGGTCGCTGTAGTTGTTTTTGCTTACTTCTGGATGCAACCGGATTTATGGGATATAAACCTAACTACTGTAGGCGTTATCGGCGTGGTTTTTTCCCTCGTTCTGTTCTTAAGCGGCATGCCGGTAGCGTATGCGTTGATTATAACCAGCTTTCTCTTTATCAGCCATATCCGGGGCCTGGAGACGGCACTTAATATGATCGGAACCGAAGTGTACCGGAATTCAGGCTCGTATAACTGGTCGGTCCTGCCCTTCTTTGTTACCATGGGTTTCATCTGCCTCTTCGCCAGGTTTGGCGAGGACCTGTATTTTGCCGCTTATAAGTGGATCGGGCACATCAAGGCCGGCCTGTCGGTAGCCACCATCAGCGCCTGTACGGGTTTTGCGGCCATCGTCGGGGACAGCGTATCCTCCACGGCAACCATGGGGGCCGCCGCTCTGCCACAGATGAAACAATACAAGTATGATGACCGCCTCTCCGCCGGGTGCATCGTCTCCGGGGCGGGGCTGGGCCCCATCATACCCCCGAGTGTGGCCTTTATCATTATCGGTGTTCTCACCGGTGTATCCATCGGTGACCTTTTCATCGCGGGTGTTATTCCGGGGATAGTCATCGCCGGCTGCTATATTACGACAATTTATATCTGGAGCCGGATTAACACTAAAATCGGGCCCGCCGGGGAAAGGTCCGGATGGAAGTCAAGAATAATCTCCCTCCGTGCCGGTGGGCCGGTTTTATTATTATTCTTGCTGGTTATCGGCGGTATTTACTGGGGGATATTTACCCCCACCGAAGGCGGCGCTATTGGGGCCGTCGGGGCTTTGCTCATCGGTCTGGTATTGGTGCGGTTTAACTTGACCAGAATCATCCAAACACTTCAGGAATCGGGTAAGGTTATCTCCATGACCTTTATTATTCTGATCGGCTCGATAATGTTCACCCGGTTTGCGGCGTGGTGTAATCTCTCGAATACGCTCCAAGAATCTATTATATCGATGGGTTTATCCCCCACCCTCTTTATGATAGTTATTTTAGCAGTCCTGCTACTCCTGGGGTGCTTCATTGACCTCCCACCACTGCTCCTCATTGGTATACCTCTGCTGTATCCGGTAGCAATGTCGCTGGAAGTTGACCCGATATGGTTCTGCGTAATAACAGTTATCGTCATCAATTTAGGAGCCATTACCCCGCCGGTCGGGATTAACCTGTTTGTCCTTAAGGGAGTGGATAAAACAATGCCCATAGGTAAGATTTACGCTGGTGCCTTGCCATTCGTCGCTGGTTCAATAGTAGCTGTTATCATACTATTTGTTGCACCTACGCTGACGACCTGGCTGCCAGAAGTTTTACGTTAAGCATAACATTAATAATGAGGAGAAAGGAAATCATGGAAACAAAATACGGTAAATATTTAATCACAGAACTAAAACAAAAAGAAGGCGGCCCCTGGGAACCGGCATATCGCGGCGATGAACTTCAGGAGGTGTTATATTTAGACGACAATGTTCTAAAAGGGGCCTTTTACGTGGATACCGCTTGGTTTTTCCCCGCTATGGTTATCCAGGATGATGCTACAGATACCATAAAACCCCATGCACACGATTATGATGAGGTTCAAGCGGTTTTCGGTACCGACCCGGAAAATCCGCATGATCTGGGTGGTGAACTTGAATTTTGGATTGATGGTGAAAAGCATATTATCACCAAGAGTTGCCTCATCTTTCTTCCTAAGGGATTACGGCATGGACCCATCTACTGGCGCAGAATGGATAGGCCCGTTTTTCATTTTGTGTGCGGAACCACCGGTAAACCTTTTGAAAAACCGGTGCTTTATCACCGTTAGGTCATAATGGGGCTCCGATTCCTTACGCCGTTAACCGGGGGAGCAATTATCAACATTATCATTCCCACAATGGCTATGCCAACATAGGCAAACCATGCAAACTGGTAACTGCCGAAATTATCAAAAATCCAGCCTGCCAAAGGTGGACCGACTATACTTCCTATCACAACTACCCCCATAAATAATCCGACGATAGTGCTTGACCTGGCTCTGCCAAAATATCCTAGCAGCATGGACAGTGCCAAAGGTACAGGGCCCCCGAATCCTACACCAAAAATTATGACGAATGGCACCAGTATCCATATCCCAATGGCATCGATATAATTAAGGAGCAACAGACCTAACATTGTTAAGATAAAGCCGATGGCGGCTACTCGCCTCTTGTCAAATCTGTCACCAAACCAACCAAAGGAAAGGCGCCCTAAAATGCTAGCCAAAGGTATGCCGCTCGCCACCAAGCTGGAAGATGACCTAGGGACGTTAATGCTACTGAGATATGGCATAATGTGAGTTAATACTGAACTTATCACTAAATAATGGGTTAAAAATCCTAATGAGATTAGCCAAAAGATCCGACTTTTAAGGGTTTGCCGCACCCCTATGTTCATGTCGGTGTTTTGAGGTGAAGATACAATCTCAGTTGACGTTGGTTCGATCATCTCGTCACCGTCAGGCAAGTAGCCATATTGCTCGGGTTTGTGCCGAACTAGGAGTGACAGCGGCAGCAGGATACCCCAGGCGGCTAGTCCAATGATGACCATAGCCATTCGCCAATCGAGGACATCAATGAGTCGAGTGACTAACGGGACTAAAAGACCGCCAACGGCGCTACCGCAAAGTGCGATACCCATAGCCGTGGTCGCTTTTTTTCGAAACCAGTTTCCTACCACCGAGGTCAGTATAAAACCGGTACAGGAGCTTAAACCCATAGCCATCAGGAAGAAAGAAAAGTAAAATGTTCCAATGGAATTGGTGCGGCTTAGCAATAAAAGGCCCAGGCCGATAATAACAGCTCCTGCGAAAATCAGTCTTCTCGGGCCAAAGCGGTCAAAAAGAAATCCTACCAGTGGACCGAGAAAGCTGGTCTCGAAGCCACGTATCGACGCAGCAAAAGAGACTTGTGCATAGCTCCAGCCAAAGTCTTTGACTATCGGTTCGAAAACAGAAGTAAAACTATAAAATACCACTCCATTGGCATAGGCAGAAATAAAAAAAACCGCGACGATAATCCACCAGCCGTAGAACAGTTTACGTTTTTTCATGACCTATATTACAAAAGCAAGCGCCTCATTTAGTAGAAATATATATATTAGATATAATACATGTCAGAACATGGAAAACAAAGCTTGAAGGCTAATGATTAAGTATGATTACCGTGATTAATATTCCTGATTTAGAACATAATCACGTTCCGCAGCGCCTCTCCCTTTTCGACAGATTCTATCGCTTCGTTTATTTGTTCCAAGGAGTATCTTCCGGTGATGAGCTCATCTAATTTCAGGCGTCCTGCCTGATAAAGATCCACAAACATGGGAATATCTGTATGTGGCCTTGTCGATCCCATAAAGGCGCCTATAAACGCTTTTTCAAACCTGATAAATTCCATTGGCACAAAACAGAAACTCTCCTTCACTGGGGGGAGCCCGATGAAAACCGTGGTTCCACGCGGAGCTGACATCGAATACCCCTGCTGTATGGCTGCTATATTCCCGCTGGTCACAAACACCCAGTCAGACCCCCTTCCAGATGTCAATCGCTGTACAGCATCAATTGCATCCTCCTGCCTGGCGTTGATCGTGTGTGTCGCACCGAAAATCCGGGCAGCTTCCAGCTTGGTATCCAGGATATCTACCGCGATAATCGGATTCGCTCTTGCGAAAGCTGCTCCCTGCACAGCATTGAGTCCTACCCCTCCAGTCCCGACTACTACGACGCTGCTTTCGGCTTTAACCTGTGCGCGATTGACCACCGCCCCAAACCCTGTTATCACACCACAAGCCAGAAGAGCCGCACGGTCGACAGGCATGTCCTCTGGAATTTTAACCGCCTGGGATTCATGAACGATGGTATACTCGGAAAAGCCGGCCACTTTGGCCATTTGCACGAGACTTTCGCCCCGCCGGTTACGAAGACGGCTCTCCGTATCCAGGGGCCATTCGGCATCGCACAGATGGGGGAGCCCGGCACTACAATAATGACATTGCCCGCAGTAAGCTAAACAGGACACCAAGACGGTATCGCCGGGCTTAACCGATGTCACGTTTTTTCCTACTTCCTCCACATAGCCTGCAGATTCATGACCGGCCACAACCGGCAATTCTCCACCGATTTCTCCCTTGATGTGATGGATGTCGCTGTGACAAATGGCTGTCGCCGCAAGGTGCACCTTCACCTCATGTGCCTTCGGCGGGTCAATTTCTATTTCCTCAACTACCAGAGGGCTCCCGAATTCGTAACAGACTGCCGCTTTCATTTAAACCTCCTTTTCTCATCAGCTATAGCGTTATAGAAAGAACCGGCCAGGGCCGCACGGTCGAGTATCTGGCCCGTGCCGTGACGAACGAATGCAACGTACACCTGGTTTGTACGTGGCAGGCGAATATAAATATATACATTACGGGTGAAAAGAAGCTATACGCAGTACAATGGTACACGGCTGCTAAGGAACGACCCGTACCGATACTATTTTATAGCTTTCCACCTCATACATGTTTGGGAGTCTTTCTCCCCAGACATCGAATAGCCTGGTTTCACCAGGGTTTATCTCTTTAAAGATACCGGTTGCCTGACCAAGCGGATTGCCGAAGTCGTCAAGGAATTCAACCACGATTTCGACATTTACAGGGTCTGAGCTGAGATTGTTCAGTGCTCCCTGAACAGACTTCGGACCCATAGTGGGATAAACAATGCTGTGCCGCGTTATCTGTACTTTCC
>Ga0209427_10006498_pt1 | contig 13326 bp, 12 predicted proteins | sample DeeMarSWOR136_30_FD_187465 | JGI IMG/M metagenome (GOLD analysis project Ga0209427, IMG submission 187465) | Marine sediment microbial communities from White Oak River estuary, North Carolina - WOR-1-36_30 (SPAdes) (version 2) | ecosystem: Environmental > Aquatic > Marine > Intertidal zone >... | reverse complement strand
CATTCAAATCCTTCAAGGAGAGGTTAAACTTCCCTGAAGTGTCTTCGAAGATTCGGAGATCGGGGAGTTTGGAGGCCATATAGGAGATGTCATTCTCATCATCTCCCTTGCCTATACCAATGAATATCAGAAGGCCATTTCCGATTTTACCAGCCAGCCGACCATCCACATAAACCTGAGCGGATTTTACCCTTTGGACTACAGCCTTCATCTTTTCGTGTCCGCTTTCCGTATTCCGTATCAGTCAGTTCGACGAATAGCGGGTAAGTGTGTTGAAAAAGCTTTACAGCGGATACCTCATCATGTTGAAACTCGATTCTAAGTCTATTTGAGAAGAAATCCTTTCTTTAGAAAAACCTCTCTTGTCAAAAAATTAAAACATCCGCTTTGTAAAGGTTATGAAGCAGACTTACCCGCTATTCGTTAACTCTCCTTCTCTTTCTCCTTCTTCGCCTGAGCAATAACCTTTTCACTCAATTGGGCAGGGACTTCCTCGTAATGAGAAAACTCCATAGTAAATGTTCCCCTTCCTCCGGTCATCGATTTGAGGTCCGGAGCATATTTCAGCATTTCTGCCATGGGGACATTGGCCTGGATCACTTGATAATTCCCTCTCGATTCAACGCCCATGACCCTTCCTCGGCGACTGTTGAGATCACCGATCACATCTCCAATGTTCTCATCAGGTGCTGTGACCTCTACCTTCATAATCGGTTCGAGGAGAACCGGATTCGCTTCCTGCACTCCCTTTTTAAAAGCCATAATCGCAGCGATCTTGAAGGCCATTTCAGAGGAATCGACCTCATGGGATTTTCCATCGTAGAACCGGACCTTTACATCGACCACGGGATACCCGGCTAAGACGCCGCTTTGCATTGCCTCGGCGATCCCTTTCTCCACGGCTGGAACAAAGTTCCTCGGAACGTTCATGCCGACAAGGGCATTTTCAAACTCAAACCCTGCCCCCCGCGGCATAGCAGAAATATCAAAATGGACCTCGGCAAACTGCCCGCGGCCACCCGTCTGTTTCTTGTGACGGTAGACCACTCCTTGCTTCGATCCCCGAATCGTCTCTTTATAGGGCACCTTCGGCGTACTGAGGTTCACCTCTACTCCGAATTTTCTTCTCAATTTCTCAACAATCACTTCCACATGGGTCTGTCCCACTCCCGAAAGAAGGATCTCACCCGTCTGCTCATCTCGTCCCATCGACATGGTAGGATCTTCTTCGTGGAGCCGGGTCAGTGAAGCAGTGATTTTTTCTTCATCGCCTTTGCTTTTGGGAGTCAATGCATAGGAGATGGCGGGGAGAGGAAGTCTCGTTTCTTCGAAAAGGATAGGTTTCTTATCGTCACAGAACGTGTCCCCGGTGGTGGTCTCCTTCAACTTGGCCACCGCAACGATATCCCCCACACTAGCAAACCCTACCGGTTTCTGCTTCTTTCCTTCCAATAAGAAGATCTGACTGATCCTCTCCTTCACATCCTTTTTGGCATTGTAAACGACTGAGTCGGCGCTGAGGCTTCCCGAATAAACTCTAAAAAGGTTCAGTTTTCCCGCAAAGGGGTCTGCGATCGTCTTGAAAATAAAAGCCGAGAGCGGTCCGTTTTCTCTCGGTTCTCTGATGTCGGGTTCTCCTGTTTTGGGATTCTTTCCTTGAACCGGACCTCTCTCCAGAGGCGAAGGGAAACACGAGACCATAAGATCAAGCAAAGGCTGGATACCGATATTCTGAAGCGATGAGCCACAGGCAGCAGGAACCAATTTCCTTTCCATTGTCCCTTTCCGGAGACATCGCACAATCTCTTCTATGGAGATCTCTCCCGACTCCAGATACTTTTCCATCAATTCATCGTCCATCTCCACCACGGTCTCGACCAATTTCTCGCGGAGCCGATCCGCCTCTTCTTTCAAGTCGGCTGGGATCTCTTTAAGTTCGAACTGCCCGCTTCCATCTTCTCGATACACATAGCCTTTCATTTGAATCAAATCAACGACTCCCCTAAAGTTTCCTTCCCCTCCAATGGGGAGCTGAACAGCAACGGGGGTCATGGAGGAAAAAGTTTTCTTTACCTCCTCCACCACCTTGAAAAAATCGGCTCGGTCCATATCCATCTTGCTGATATAGAGGATTCTCGGAACTTGAAGCTCATTGGCATATCCCCATACCGTTTCTGTCTGGACCTTAACCCCCGAATTTCCCCCGACAACAATAACGGCCCCATCCACCACCCTCATCGAGGCCTTTGCCTCGGCGATGAAGTTTGCATAACCTGGGGTATCGATGATATGGAACTGATGTTTACCCCACTCGAAGTGAGCAAGGGAAGCGCTGATGCTGATCTTTCGATTCATCTCTTCCGGTTCAAAATCCATGAGTGACGAACCATCATCGACACGACCAAGGCGATTGTTTATTCCAGTATCGAAGAGAATAGCTTCTGCCAGAGACGTCTTTCCTTCTCCGCCATGGCCAAAGGTTCCTATGTTTCGAATGTGGCTTGGTTCTACTCTTTTCATTCCCTCTCCTTTCCCCATCCATTCGATTGTCCGAAATAATTATTATAAATTACCTTTTAGCCAGGCAAAAGTCAACTACCAACCCGCCTTTGACTCTGAAATCTAAACCTCAAAATCCAAACTTCAGAACACATCTAACATCATATAGGTCGAATCATTTTCACTTCTCCTATTGGAGGTGGGAAATTAGGACTTATGAGATTTCCTTTGGATTTTCGGCTTAAAGTCTTATAATATATTTCCTTTCTCTCATTGACACACTACGTGGAATCCCATAGAATCCTTGAGACAGGGGTGGCTTATTGAAAATACACGATTGCCCTATTCTGTTTAATTTGCCAAATACACTCAGCCTTTCCCGAATCATGATCCCACCTCTTCTGCTCTACGTAGCCTGGACCGATCGACCGCAATTATTTCTCTTTCTTCTGGTGTTCTCCTTGATGACGGACGTCCTGGATGGATTTCTTGCCCGAAAAAGGAAAGAGGAATCGGATCTGGGAGCCAAATTGGACAGTTGGGGTGATTTCGCAATCTATATGACGCTTCCCATTTGCGCCTGGTGGCTGTGGCCTGATTTGATTCGCCAGGAAGCCTCTTATGTGATCATTGTGATCGCCAGTTATTTAACTCCCATCATATTTGCCTTTCTGAAATACCGTTGGCTCACCAGTTACCATACTTGGGGGGCTAAACTGACAAGTGCGTTCATCATTGTCGGCACCGTTCTGCTTTTGGGGTTCGGAATGGTGTGGCCTTTTCGAATTGCTGCCATGGTCCTTGCTCTTTCGGCTCTGGAAGAAATAGTCATTACCATCACCTTAAGGGAATGGCAATCCAATGTACCTTCATTCTGGCACGCCATCCAGTCTACCCGCCAACGGAATACGAATATCTAACTGGACTCTCAAGCCCTAGTCACTCTCGCTAAAGAGACAGGATGCCCTTTCACCCCTTTAGGAAGAGCAGTTTGACACGCTACTCATATTCACTTAGAATGCCCTAATGCGGAGGTGGAACGATGAAGAGCGATGTCTTTTTTGCTGACCTAAAAGCAAAGGGGAAGACGGTCCTTGATAAATTGGATTCACTTTTGGATAGATCGGATTTGAAAGGAAAGGTCAAAGAGAGGGATCTGGTGGCGATCAAGCTCCATTTCGGTGAGAAAGGAAATACAGCCTTCATTCGACCCATCTTTTTGAGAAGGGTGGTGGACCTGGTCAAACAATATCAAGGGAAACCCTTCTTAACCGATACGAATACCCTCTATCGTGGGATGCGACAGGAGGCTGTCTCCCACTTAGATACGGCTTATCAGAACGGATTTGTCTACTCCGTCGTTGATGCACCCATTCTCATCGCCGATGGCTTGAGAGGAAACAGTGCTATTAAGGTCAGAATTGATAAACCCATTTTCAAAACGGTCTCTGTTGCCCATGATATCTATATGGCGGATGCTCTCATCGGCGTGGCCCATTTCAAGGGGCACGAACTCTCTGGATTTGGAGGGACGTTGAAGAATCTGGGGATGGGTTGCGCTAGTCGAGAAGGGAAGCTGAGCGAGCATTCGAATATTTCCCCACAGGTCAAAAGAAAGGCCTGCAAAGGGTGTGAGCAGTGTCTCACCGCGTGCGCTCATGAAGCCATCTCAATGAAACCACCCTCGAAAGCAATCGAGACCAGGCATCGGATCGCTTTCATCGATTCCAAGAGATGCATCGGGTGTGGGGAATGTATCCTCACCTGCCCCACAGGTGCCATCCAAATCCAGTGGAACGAAACCATTCCCATCTTCCAGAAGAAGATGGTGGAGTATGCCTACGGAGCCATTCAGAAGAAAAAGGGGAAGGCTCTCTATCTCAATTTTCTCACACAGATCTCCCCTGCCTGTGACTGCTATGGGTACTCGGATGCGCCGGTTGTCCGCGATATTGGAATTCTATCCTCCGAAGATCCCGTAGCGATCGACCAGGCCTCTGTCGATTTGGTCAATGGGGAGGAGGGAAATCGATCCTCGAAACTCACCAAGAACTGGAGAGCCGGAGAAGATAAATTTCGTGCCATTTATCCAGAGGTGGACTGGAGCATCCAACTGGACTACGCCCAAGAGATCGGTCTAGGGACGAGAAATTATGAATTAGTAAAAATATAATATCCAAATTCCAAGCACCAATAACCAAATAATGACCAAAATTCCAATGACCAAAGTTCCGAACATTTCAGACTAACTGTTTTTTGTTTATTTGAATATTGGCAATTATGATTTATTTGGAATTTTGAATTTGGTGATTGGAATTTCTCAATATTTTACTTCTTTTAGAAAAAGGCCGCGGGCAGGCGCCGTTGGCCCAGCTCTCTTTCTATCTTTTGCGCAAAGAATTTTTTGGAACTCCTCGGACCTGATTTTTCCCTTTCCTACTTCGACTAATGTTCCCACAATCGCTCTCACCATCTGTTTAAGAAAACCATTGGCTTCGATCTCAAACCGGATGAGACCATCCCTCCCCTTCTTCCACTTTGCCCGAATCACCTTGCGGACGGCTGTTCGGGTTGGAGAACCCACGGATCGAAAGGATGAGAAGTCGTGCTCACCGACCAGATCTTGAGTCGCTCTCCCCATGGCTCTAAAATCTAACTTCTGGGGAATATGCCATGCATACCCGTGCTGAAAAGGCGACCGTACCTCCCGATTCAGAATCCAATATTCATAGACTTTGCTTTTGGATTGCTTTCGAGCATGAAAATCTTCCTTCACCTCCTCTGCTCTTTGAATCACAATGTCGGAGGGAAGTAGACTGTTGAGGGCTCTTTGAATCGTATGGACATCCATTTGACTTTTCGTTTTGAAATGAGCCACTTGACCGAGGGCATGCACCCCTGCATCGGTCCTTCCTGATCCAATCAAATGAACTAGTTCCCCGGTGAGTATGGCCAATTTTTCTTCGATGAGCCCTTGAATCGTCACCCCTTTGGCCTGAATCTGCCATCCCTGATAATTCGTCCCATCATATTCAATGAGGAGTTTTATGTTTCGCATTCTGCCCTCTGCTTACTGCCTTCTCCTGATCATTTTGAGGGCCCATCCTGGCTTGACGGTAATTGCTCCTTCCGGACAGACCTCCTGGCAGCAGAAACATCGAATGCACTTTCCATAATCGAAAGCTAACCCTTCTTCCATCCTCTTCAATGCTTTGGGAGGACAGACCTCCACACATTGATTGCAGGCCTTGCATACCTCCTCTCCAACCACGGGTTTGGAGGTGAGGGCATTCTTGAGGGCTCTTTGAATAAAACCCGGTAGGTTCCAATCCGGCTGAGACAAGGATGGGAGTTTGAAATGTCGGATCTTGACTTCTTCCACGCTTTCCCCAAAAACCTCAATTTCGTCTTTCCCTAGTCCCGCCTCAAGTGCCACTCGATTCGTCAGTAACGTTTCTCTGGAGATGTCCAAAAGATCACATACAATCTGATCGAGGCTGAGCGAATCTTCACTCGCCAGGATTAATCCAAGCGGTATGGGGCGACCACTGTTAGGCCCATTTCCATCCATTCCCACAATTCCATCAAGAATGGTCAGAGAGGGTTTGATCGTTTTGTATAGATCAGTCAGTATTTGGGCAAAGACCTTGCGGTCATCTCCTGCCTTGAGATGCCAAAGTTGTTTCCTGGAACCCGGAACACATCCGAAAAGATTTTTCACTCCGAGCGTGAGAAGCGTCAAACTATGAGTCTTCCATTTTGGAAGGTTGATGATGACATCGGCTTCCAGAACAAACCGATCAATCTCCAAGTGTTTAAAGAATTTTCCTTTCCCTTGCGGAGGGAGAATCGGTTTATCAAATTCTACAAGAGGACAATTCATTTCGTCCGCTACGGCTTTAATTCCAGCCTTTTCAGCAGTCCTCATTACACTTCCGATCGAAGGGCTATCCCCGATGAGGGGGATCCCTCCAGCCTCTCGAACGATCTCAATCATCCCTTTGACGATGGAGGGGTGAGTCGTCACTGCTTTCTCTGGAGCCTTCCCATAGAGAAGATTAGGTTTGAGAAGAACGCGATCCCCTTTCCTCAAAAAGTGTTCAATTCCTCCAATAAGGTCAATGGATTGCCTAAGTCCCTTTAGGACTTTGTTTTCATCATAGCTTGGACATCTGACGATCGAGACAGAGGTTCCCATTTATCCCAGTTTTTCCTTAGCCGTTACTTTCTGAGCAGTGATCTCAATCACTGCAGTCTTCTTGACGATTTCTCCTGGGATCCCTTCATAGCCTTCCTCCTGCTGGTATTTCTGCATTAGCTTCTCGAGGATCTCTAATTTCTTCCTTTCGTGGTTCACTAAGGAAGCTTTTCCTTTAATGATGATACTCCGATAATAGTAGTTGGCTTTACAGGCAGTCCCTTTGTCTGCCACATAGGCGATCGGATCATCTACTTCAAAACAAACCGAACTCTTCCGACGGATATCCCTGATTTTTTCTCCCTTTCCGGAGGAATGTATATAGATTTTCCCATCCCAATAGAGAAAGTTCACAGGCTTAATGACTGGGAAGCCTTCCCGATTGACCGTAGCCATCCTCCCAACTTGGGATTGTTCCAATAGGGCTTTAATTGTTTCTTTATTTTTCAGTTCTCTCTCTGGATGGCGCATCTCCTCCTCCAAATCGCATAGAGCATGGTGCAAAGAGCATAGCGTGACAATACTCTTTGTATCTCTTCTGCCCACTGCCTTCTGCGTACCGCCTTCGCCTACTGTTTACCGCATCCTTCCTACTGCTTTCTCAAATAATTTTGATCACTCCCTCCCGAAACGCCGGGACAATCTCAGCAATATCGATCTGGGCGCAGTAGGGAAGATCGTCTCCGTATCCCCGATCGATCAATTCCTTTCCATGACGTGAGAGGTGTAAAGCCTCTACTAAATGATCTTCAAATCCCTGGTAGAGGATGCGGGCAGAATGGCAGGCATCGGTCAAATCGATAGCCATGTTCGATTTTTTCAAGATGCGATCGACCAACATCCCTCCACAAACGGTATCCTCCAGAGAAAAATCCCCTTCGTCTCCAGAGGGATAGATGAGAAGATCTCTGTTCAACTCGAGACATCTCTCGGCAACCGCACTGATGTTAAAAAAGCTTCCGACCAAGACCTCTTTTGCGGAGGAAACAGAATAAAAGGCCTTCGTCCCATTGGTCGTCGTCAAAATCAATCTCTTTCCTCTTACCTTCCAAGCCATGTATTCCTGCGGAGAGTTGCCAAGATCAAATCCTGCAATCCTCCTTGACTCCCTCTCTCCTCCCAGTAGGGCAGTCTTTTCAGGAAAAGTCTTCGCCATTTGAAAAGCCTCGTCAACCGTTTTCACAGGAATGATCTCCTGAGCTCCCTGAGACAGAGCATGGACCATCACAGAAGTGGCTCTCAGAACATCAATGACCACGACAACTCGATTAGAAACAAGATGAGAATTCAGAGGAGAGGGAAGAAGTTGAACACCGATCTGCATAAAGAAGAATTATCATACCTCCCCGCCTAATTCAAGGTTTCTCAGTGAATATGGAAGCGTCACGATATTCCGCCCTGCCCGATTCCAGTAAGTTTCCACCGAAAGAGTGAGGGATTACTATTAGATTCTTTTAATAATTGACAATTCCTTAAGAAAGGAATAGTATTCCTCTGGATTCTGGACAAGTCTGAAGTTCCCGACAAAATATAGGCAAGAAAGGAGGTGAAGGGGATAATGATTAACACTCTTGTAAGAAGAGGGGGGAAAAGACTATGAAAAAAATAGGGGTATTAGGATGGATTCTTATTGGTTTTGTGGTCGGTATTATTGTCGGGGCTATTGTCGGCAAGCCCATCATTGTCATCAAACCTCTTGGAACTTTATTCATCAATCTACTTAAGATGCTGATTATTCCATTGATATTCTCAACTCTGGCAGCGGGGGTTTCCACTTTTACAGGAGAGAAATTAGGTAGGATGATCGGAAAGACTTTTCTCTGGTACTACCTGACGGGCATCGTCGCCATGATCATTGCTCTCATCATTGCAGGGATCAGCGGTGCTGGGATAGGGTTTCCAGTAGGTGAACTGAAGGCAGTTGCAGTGAAGGCTCCCCCTTCACTGGTGGACGTCGGATTAAATGTCATCCCGACAAATCCAATTGAATCTTTGGCGAAAGGAGAAGTCCTTCCCATCATCTTTTTTGCCATCGTTCTCGGAATGTCCATTGCCGCAGTAGGAAAGCCCGCGGAGCCGTTAAAGAATTTCCTGCAGGCATTGGCAGAAGCGATGTATAAACTGGTAGGCTATGTTCTCTGGTACGGGCCGATCGGGGTATTTGCTCTGATGGCGGTGACTGTGGGTACATATGGATTATCTATTTTAAAGCCTTATGCTTATCTCATCTTCCTTGTCTATTTCGCCAATGCCATTCAGTTTTTCGGAGTGTATCCGGCGCTGATGAGATTTATGGGAGTTAGACCTTACCGTTATCTAAACAAGATTAAGGAGGCTCCCATCTTCGCTTTTACAACATGTAGCAGTTCGGCCACGCTTCCCGTTTCGATGCGAGTGTGCAAGGAAGCTGGGGTACCGGACAGGACGTGCAGCTTTGTTCTTCCAATGGGGGCCACCGTCAATATGGATGGGACAGGGATGTATCAGGCAATCAGTGCGATCTTTCTGGCTAACGCCTTTGGAATCCAACTTTCTTTCTACCACTACATCCTTATCGCAGTGGTGGCACTCCTTGCCTCCATAGGAACAGCTGGGGTCCCCGGGGCAGGATTGATCATGCTCAGTATGGTATTGGGGGCCATCGGGGTTCCCATCGAAGGGATTGCAATCATTGCAGGAGTGGATCGGATCATGGATATGTCCCGAACAGCAGTCAATGTAACCGATGATACCGTTGCGACAGTGATCGTTGGGAAGACAGAGGGAGATGTCTTGCCCGATGATTTATTATTCGGGAAAGCTGTGGCTTAATAGCAACCCCTCCTTCCACGTCTATATGGGAAGGAGGGGTTTTTTTTATCAAAAGGAAGAAAATGTCTGAGAAGGTGATCGGTATTCTCGGGGGAATGGGGCCGGAGGCTACCATCGATCTCTTCACAAGGATTGTCAAGAAAACGAAGGTGAAGAAAGATCAAGACCATCTCAGAATTCTGATCGACAATAATCCAAAGATTCCAGACCGAACGAAAGCCATACAGAAAAAAGGACCAAGCCCTTTAAGAAAATTAGTTCGAAGCGCAAAAACCCTTGAGGCCGCTGGCGCAGACTTCATCGTCATCCCCTGCGTGACAGCTCATTACTATTATAAATCCCTTCAGAAGAGGATAAAGGTTCCCATTCTTCATATCGTTGAAGAAACAATGAAGTACATACAGGCCAAGTTCAAAGGAATCCAAAAAATTGGGCTGATTGCAACGACAGGAACGATACAAACTGGTCTCTTTCAGAAATATTTTTCTCACATGGGAATAGCGTTGATACTTCCAACTCCGTATATTCAGAAAAGATGGGTCATGGAGGCTATCTATGGCAAAAAAGGAATCAAAGCCACTGGACCGTCGGAAGATTCCAAACGTCTCATCCTTATAGCTTCTCAGCATTTAATGGAGCACGGAGCCCAGGCAATTATTGCAGGTTGTACAGAGGTCCCTCTCGTTCTACGAGATGATGACCTTCCAGTCCCGGTCATTGACCCAGTTTCCATCCTCGCAGAGACCTCCATCGAGAAGGCTCGGGGCAAAGACGGAGCCGATCAGAAATATTAGGACCAAATTCCTTTGACGGGATAGCCACAGAATCCTTTCCTCCTCTCTGGAATTTCACAACCCTTGAAACAGAGATAACACTTCACCTTGTGATGCTTGAGTTTCTTATCGTAGCGGGCTTTCTGTAGGATTTCGGCAGCCTTGGAGGCCCAGGAATATTCTCACCTCTCCAATTTGGTGAACTTCGACCCTTCTATGGTGGCGTTCGCCATCAACCCTCTCTGCCCGAAGATGAAGGAAACAATGGGCTCGTTGATCTTAACCGTATCGACCGAGGCCCCCGCGCCGACATTGATTGCGGCTACAGATCCATCGACACCTGCCTTCCAGCCGGAGCTGGCACGAAACTTCTTAAGAGCCTCATTGTCCATGAAGGCGAGAATAACGTTCTTCTTCTGGGCCCCTATCTGAAGGCCGATTGAACCAGCTGCAATACTATAGTACTCGACGGTCTTCCCACCTATTCTTAGTGCACCCTCACCATACTCCGCTCCAATCCCAAATCCCGCCTTGAAGACACCCGGCAGGATCAGCACACCTTTTGCTTTCTGAAGCAAGGCCTTTCCGCCTTTCACTTTCTCATAAAAGAGTTTCAGAGCGGCATCCGCGCCCGCCTCGATCTCCTTGGCTGTAGCAGCATAGGAAGTGCTCGTAAAGAAAAATCCGAGGATGAGTGTTAAGCATGCCACCCAAGCTGTGGCCCTGTGAACCCATCGGGTCATGTCCGTTAACCTTCCTTCCATTCCATGAACCTCCTTCCTTAGGATTTATATTTCCTCTCCTTTACCTCTATTGGGAGGACCAGAGTTTGAAGATCTGGTTCAAAATCTCTTTCTTCTTTCTTAACATTTCCTGTTTTGAACTGCAGCGCATTGTGCCTGCAGCTGCCCCTGGATGGCCATCTCCCATATTGAGAGACCGCATGATCTCGCCAATATTTTTGGCTTGGTTCTGCCTGTTCCCATTAATGGAAAGAGACATGGAGAAGCCAAGATGATTACTTTTCACGCCTTGGTCCGTGAGGTTATACACCTCCAACACCCCTAAGGCCTGGGGATAAAACAAGAAGGCCAGGTTTTTAATGAGGTGTGGCCTGCGACGATACTGAGTGAGATCGATCACGACGACTTCTTTTCGTTCATCCTGTTCGAGAAAATGGGAAGAATCTTGTATGATTCGAAGCATTTTCCCCTCTTCCTCCCGATATTGTTTCAGCCGCTTCTGGACAAAGGGGAGATGAAATACCTCTTCAATCGGACGATCCCGGAGTTGTTGAACCAAATTCCTCATGTAGGCCGCTTGATCCTCTGCGGAGGAGAAGCGAGCCTTCAATGTCAGGTCGATCACCTTTCCAGGGGTTTCCCTCCTCCAATCCTCCATCGAAGCATACGAAAAACTGTCAATGATATCTGCCTCCTCGACCGCCAGTAAGAAGTAGGCAGGAAGTTCTTTCTGCTCAGAGAAAAATTCATAGACTACCCGACTACAGCTCGGTTTTAGGTCAAAGCGGCCGGGAATCGACTTTGGTTCGATCCTCCGGTATTCCAACTCTTGGAGATTTCCCTCATGGTGATCGAACCAGAGTCCACATTGCAGGGGATAGGGCAGATCGCAGACTATATCTCTCCCCGTAATCGTGATCTGGGATTTGGTAATAGTGAGGGGCCCAGCAAAGAGAATCCTTTCGACCTTCAAGGCCCATGCGCACAGAGCAGCGCTAACGATTCCATCAAAGTCATTGTGGGTAATGATCTTTTCATATTTGACCCCGCCCACCTCCAGGGCGGTGCTTGCAGGAGTCTTAGCAGTCAAAGGTTCCATACTTTCTTGTGAGGCCAGAAAAGCGTCCTCCATTATCTAAAAAAACTTTACCATGTTTCCCACCTTTTGACAATTGGGGCGAGATGAATTAAAATGAAATTGGATTTCAATTTCAAAAAGGACCTCGTATCAAAGCAAATCAATTCAAGGCTTGGATTTCTAAGAAAGGGCTGAAGGCAACCAAGCAGCGAGAGCAGATCCTGAACGTCTTTCTCAACTCCTCCGGGCATAAGAACCTTGCCCAAATCTATGCCCAAGTGGCGAAGATCAATCCCAAAATTGGCTATACCACGGTTTACCGAACCCTGAAGCTCCTTACTCGTTTTGGCCTGGCCGCCCAACGTAAATTTGCTAATGGAGAAACTCAGTATGAACCTACTTCGGGAGGGAGCCACCACGATCACCTGATCTGTCTCGGGTGCGGAAAGATCATCGAGTTCGAGGATAAAACCCTCGAAACGCTTCAGAAGGGCATTGCCCAGCGTTACCGTTTTAAGATTTTCCACCACAGGATGGAGCTTTACGGCCAATGTGCTGATTGTAAACCCAGAAAGGTCTCTGAGGAAAAAGGATGAAGATGAAGTATCACAAACGAGAAGGAGAAAAGACTGACCTTTCCAGGGAGAAAGTCATTCTCATCGGAAATCCGAATGTGGGGAAATCCGTCATCTTCAATTACCTGACTGGCAAATACGTTACGGTTTCAAACTATCCAGGAACGACGGTGGAAGTGGCTGCGGGGACCATGGCGGCCCAGGAAAAGAGGTTTCAGGTGGTTGATACCCCAGGAATCAACTCCCTCATCCCCATGTCTGAAGATGAGAGGGTGACACGGGACATCCTTCTCAGAGAACCCCAACGGCACCTGGTTCAGGTGATCGATGCCAAAAACCTCCGCCGGGGTCTTCTCATCTCCCTTCAACTGCTTGAAATGGGACTTTCCTTTGTTCTCCTCTTGAATATGTGGGATGAGGCAAAGAGCCGGGGCATTGAGATCCAAACGCAAGCCCTCTCGAAAGTCTTACAGATCCCTATTTTCAAGACCGTGGCCACGCGGCGGAAAGGTTTGGAGAAGCTTAAGGAGAATCTTGCGGTCCACCCTCCTTCCTCGATCTCCATGACCTATCCAGAAGCCATAGAAAATGGCCTTTCACGAATCACTCCCCTTCTCCGTGAGGCTCCTATCTCTAAGCGTTCGCTGGC
>Ga0209427_10006496_pt1 | contig 13328 bp, 8 predicted proteins | sample DeeMarSWOR136_30_FD_187465 | JGI IMG/M metagenome (GOLD analysis project Ga0209427, IMG submission 187465) | Marine sediment microbial communities from White Oak River estuary, North Carolina - WOR-1-36_30 (SPAdes) (version 2) | ecosystem: Environmental > Aquatic > Marine > Intertidal zone >... | reverse complement strand
GCCGCCAGAAATGCCGCTCTCAAAGCTATATTCCTTATCTCACCACCCGTGAGATTCAGACGCGCTAAACGATTATAATCTAAATTTTCCCTGGGAACATTTGGTGGAAATATTTGCTGCCAGATCTTCAATCTACTCTTCTCATTTGGGAACGGGAAGTTCACAATGAACCTGATGCGCCGCATAAAATCCGGATCGAGGGAGTTCTTCATATTTGTGGCTAGAATGGCTAGTCCCTTAAAATCCTCCATAAGCTGTAGCAGATACCCGATTTCGATGTTAGCGTAGCGATCGTGGCTGTCCCCCACCTCGCTCCGTTTTCCGAATAGGGCGTCTGCCTCATCAAAGAAAAGTATCGCACCGTCATTTTCAGCTGCATCAAACACCTTTCGAAGATTCTTCTCGGTCTCGCCAATATACTTGTTTACAATCGTAGACAAATCAATCCGAAACAATGACAAACGCAACTCATTGGCCAAAACTTCCGCTGCCATCGTTTTTCCTGTACCACTTGGTCCTACAAACAATGCAGAAATACCTAATCCTCTGCTGCTTGATGCCTCGAAACCCCACTCTTTGTAAACCTTATGTTGATGCGCAACATGAATGGCGATCTCCCTAAGCAGCTCCTTCTCCCTCTTGGGTAAAACAAGATCCTTGATTGTAGCCTTCGGAACGATCTGTTGAGCGAGTTCAGCTAGCTTAGGGCGAGTTGCTTCAAGACTGTCATCCCATGTGCGCGTACGCGCATTGAAATAGAGTGGTAAACCTATTTGGGCATCATCTTTATTCAATAACACAGCTTTCACTTGTTGAGGTCCATTGTTACCAAGTTTCCAGTGACATTCCACCACCTGATTTTCGATTTCAACATCCAAGTAATCTGTCCTCTCTTCAACCCCCATCACTAGAACTTTTCCTTCCCCATTTTCAATTATGAAGCGAACTTTTAATCCTGAAGTCTGTCTTGGATCCATCGCCACACCAACTTTTAGCGGAAAAGCTATTTCATTTCCTGGTGAAGCCTCTTGACCGTTGCCACCAATGTAATATATTAACGGAAGATTTGTAGTGGCAGGAAAGAACTTACGGCAATCGGAAATAACTTCAATCTGAATCCCATTATAATTCAGCAAGGCGAGGGAGCTGAAATGATGTTGGATTCCCTCCGGAGGTAGAGGTTCAGGTCCATCCATGCCCTGCGGCCATATGATGTCCGATGTTGCTGATCGCGCCGGAATAAGCCAATAATCCCCAGTTCGATAAGAGCGTGCGCTCTCAAATCGAACCTCAACCCCATCCTCTAATTCTATGTAACCCCCATTCTTAGTTGGAATTGTGACCTTAATGGGCCCGTCTCGCATATCCCATCTTCGAACCTTTGGCTTGAACTCCTCGGGGAAATTTTCCTCCGTTAATGGATCGCCATTAATACTTGAAAGATCGAATTTGAGTTCAGTCTCATTATCGTCGCCAACTTCCTTAACATCGATTAGTTTAACAAAGGTCCCAGGTATACCCCATAGCTCATGACGATCATCGATGACCTCAACCCAATGACCAGAAGAAAAACCGAGTTCGTGGTCTATGCCCTTGGAGGGTATAACCATTGTTTTATCCAAAAAACGTTTAACCTTGGCAACAACACTGCCATTATCTCTTGACCATTTAAAGGTCGGTGGTTTATCAGTCCCTACAGTTCCCTCCTCATGTATTTCAACTCTATAAAGCTGATTTTCAAGTCCTCGGTATCCCGCCTCGGGCGCCATAATGCAGCCGTTGTCGCTTGGTTCAACTTTTCTAGAACGAGCTCTCATCCTACCAGATTCAGGAATGGAATGGAACGGACAAAGAAGTTTTCTGCAATTCCCCTCATGCTTTGATGGGAGCTTTATATCTTTAATCTTCACTTGCCACACAATCTTTGTGCGGGTTGCAGTGTCAGGTCCGCCAAGAGCGGGCTCAAGGATTTCCGGATCATCCAACCCAGTCAAATGTCGCTCCCAAACGTCCAGATATACAAGATACATCCCCTTTTTATTTGGCAAAGCGAGTGTGCGACCCAAAGGCAAATCTGGTTGCTTGGAAGCTTCAACATCCGCTTCATTTTCACATAATATACCGTCAACATAATAGTGCCCCTTCTTGATCGTATAGTTGTTTCCGCGACCAGGCACTATTTTGAACCCTGCAAACCCACATTTCTGAGAGCCAAAAGGAACACCGGATTTGCCTATAATGTCTTCTAAGGCTCTACTGCTGTGGTGTAGCTGTATATCCCCCTGCTCATTCCAGTCGGCGTCCAGCTGTACACGGCCTTGCTGCATATTCACCTTACGGTAATGTTTCTCTTTCCTGAACGATTTTCGAGAAAAATCGCCTTTCATTTTTACTCAACTCACGAAAATTACTCCAGCCTTCAATCCTAAACGAAGATATTCATCAAGACAAGATTTTAGGTTTTTTATACGACAAACCTGAAGCGCGCGCGTTTTATGAGAGTTAAAACAAATCCATGATACTGTGAACAATAAATATGAAAAAGACCATTTAACGAATAAAGCATCTATCCAATTGCGCGAACGCGCAGCAAATGTTTTTGTTTAACCTTTTTCTGTTATAATTTCGAGTTGACTACTTCCCGTACTTTTAATGACAACGTCGCCAACTTCCCTTGTGATGAAAATTCTGTCTCGGTCCATTATTTCGAGTAAAGCATCCATAGTATACTTGTGGGGGAACTTGTTTAGATCCCTTGTTCCAGCAGAGATTATCGCGTAATTTGGTTCAACTACTTCCAAGCATTCCAAGAAATTTCCGTGTTTACTACCATGATGCGATATTTTCAATGCGTGAGCTTTGAGCACGTCTCTGTGGGTTACTCTAATGTGGGCCCAATTAGCAAACTGCGAGTCACCACTAAGCATTATTCTAGAATTACCATATTCGACAAGGATAACGATTGAAGCGTTGTTGATGTTATTGGATTCTTTCTTGGAATCTAGGAATAATTTCGCGGGAGGTGCGAGGATATGAAGCCTAGTTCTCCCAAATCTAATGATGCTACCGGACCTCACAAATTCGGTTTGTATGTTTTCTTTGTAAAGATATTCAGTGAGGTCTAGGTAATCCTGTATAGTATGTTCTTTACCGCTGTCCCAATATTCTCCGACATTACCCTCATAGGTCTCGAGAAGTTTTTGGACATCTCGGATATGATCATCATGCGGGTGTGTATTACATACAAATGCAAGTTCTTCGACCTTTAATTCCTCAAGATATGATCTAGTAATATCTTCGAATTCTATGCAGTCAACTACCCCAAACGCCTTCTCTTTATCACCAATAGGCATTTCAAGAATAATCGTGTCTCCATGACCTACATCTAGCACATGCACCTTCATTTGCCGCAAAAACAGTCACCTAGAGCGTCTTAGCCTTTTCAATCGACTTCGAATTCTCTTGAGATCTTCTTTGGTAGTGTCCTTGACCTCACTTTCTCCTTGAAACTTGAAGTCCTCATCAAAAGTTCCGGACCATAAGTCTTTGAAGTCTTCAATGTTTTCAAGGGTTATAACGAATGTTTTTCCTTCATCGATAATCACATTTCCTAGAATAGCTTTTAGAGCTCCGACCGCCACGTTTAGTGTGGTTCTGTTATTCTCTGCGCTGAGTCTAATACGAGCAAGATTTTCAAACACCGAATCAATTACAAGCTTAATTTTTTTACCCAATAGACAAAACCCCAAGTAACATTCATATTCATTAGATAAAAAATTTTCTTATGTCTCAAGTTTCGCGAGAACTCTTGCGCGCGTGAAAGCCTAATTAATAAGAATAACCCGCTCTTTTTCCATTTGTAAAAATCCCGTACCCCGTGCAATCTAATCTTTAACTTGGAGAATTAGGGTATTTTTGGTCTGATGGCTTTTGTTGTGCAGACGTCTGCGCATCTTAGGCAGTATATGCATTCTGGGTGCGTGAACTTTTCCCAAGGCAAATCCAGTATAGGAACGTTCATGGGGCAAGCCGCAACACAGTCGTTGCATCCCGCCTTTGTGCACTTCAATGGATCCCTCTTTAAACCCAAGAAACTGAATCGATTAAGGAAGGCCAAGATTGCTCCGTGGGGACAAAAATACTTGCACCAGCTTCTCGGAACATATGCTGCAAAAACCAGAACTGCCCCTAATATAACGAAGCGTGCCCACAGAAGGGGACGAACAGCCAGAGCCCCAGAAACAAAAGAGTCAACACTGTTAATTAGATTAAAGATTCCGTTTGGTATAACCGCAAAGAGCGTATCCGCTGGGCTCAAAGCACTAAATGGGGCTACAGCAAAAACTCCGTAAGCCGACCTGAAGCCTTCACCTGATGCCGAAACCAGCATCGCCGCCATGGACCCGCTGACTAGGAGGACAACCAGCAAAACAAGGTATTTGATGTAAATCATCCAGTTGTGTGTTCTCGGCGAAAACTCTATGTGCTTTCTCTTAACGTATCCTATCAGGTCCTGAACCAAACCGAAGGGACACACCCACCCACACAACGACCTGCCCAGAAACGCCGCAACCAGAAAAAAAGAGGCTAAGGGAATCCACGGAAAAACAGCATCATGAAGCATTACCTGCATCATCGCAAAAGCGTCGCCTAATGCCTGTTGTTGAAGCCCCAACGTGAACATAACCGGAAGAACAATGGGAAAAGGTCCTAAACCAAAAACCACGGCAACGAACAGCAAGAAAGAGAGAAACTGAACAACTTTTCTGAGAATCTGTCTATTCAAAAAATTTCCGCCGCGAGACGCTGCTGTTTCTGTTGCCTTCATTTCCTATGCTCTGTCTCCTGCCATTTTTTTACCGTTTTTAATCTTCAGGCAATAGTAAAGACCTGAGTCCCACTTATAATAAAAATGTTTCATCTCCGTCCAACGGCTTTGACATCTTCCACTCTAATCCACGGCGCAACCAGCTGCCCAATCTTCCTAACGTTATTGCCGAGAGCTGAAACGTTCCTCAAAACATCAAAGATAACACCAGTCAACATAATCTCTCGCACAGCGTAAGCCACATTTCCACCCTCAATCTTCCAAACTGGAGTAGCTACAACAGAAAATTCTCCACTCTCCGGATTACTACTATGTGCACCCTGTAATCCATAAACTAATAGGCCCTCCCCCACCTCGCCTACAAGCTCTTCAGGTGTCTTGTTTCCTGCTGTAAATATGAAGTTACTCGCCTCAAGAACTGGCGTGGACGCATACGGAGAAAGCCCTGTCCTCGAAGCGTTTCCAGTGCTCTCAGCTCCAACCTTACTCGCCGTGTAACTGTCATATAGGAAATTCTTCAGCGCGCCTTTGTCGATAACTAACGTTTTTTTGCATGGAACCCCCTCACCATCAAATTTGCTTGTCAAGAGACCCCCATCAAGAAGCCCATCATCATACACAGTAACAAGCTCTGAGGCAACTCTCTCTCCAATTTTATCCTTAAGCGCAGACCGCTCCCTCTGAACATAATCCGCCTTAACAGCATTTATCAGCGTGTAATAAAGTAGGGAATGAAAGGCAGCCTGAGTAAAAATCACCGGAAAAACTCCAGACTCAATCTTCTTGGCTTTAAGGGATGAAACAGCCTGTCTCGCAGCCTCTCTTCCAACACCCTCAGGGTCAATATCGTAAACTCTCTCCGCATTCAGTTCGAAACATGCTGGAGTCAAATCCGCTCCATCCCTTGCTATCGTCTCCATGGAACATCCAACAGCAGTGCCCATGTCGAAAGCTTCAATGCCATGAGAGTTAACAACAACCGTATGACCAAGAGATGTTGCCACCCCCCCACCAACCGCCAAAACCCGCTTATCATATGCTTCAACCGCCCCCAACATAACCGCTGCAGTTTCCACCAACTCGTCAGAAGAGACTGCAACAATTTTTTTATCATAGGTGCCTCCTGTTTCACCATATCTTTTGGAGCTGGGAAGATTCACCCAGTTCTTGTCTGGTCTGCTGGCTCTAGCAGCTTTGAAGGCTTTTGCAGCAGCCTCTTCTATGTTCTTAATCGTTAACGTGTTTGTGTAGGAGAATCCGACTGCTTTCCTGTAAACTGCCCTCACTCCTAAACCCTGATCCATTCTCTTGGTGCTTCTGACGATTTGCCCCCTCTCAATGTCTATCGAGGTGTCCGAGGACATACTCAGGAAAGCCTCAGCCTCTTCAACTCCTCTCTTTATGGCAAAGTTAACTGCCCTCTTCCCAAAATCTATCATTTCCGCTAGTTTAGGCTCCGCCACCTATAATCACCTCTCCTACCCGAATATGTGGTCCCCCATCACAGATGAACGCAGTCTGTCCCTTGCCGCATCTTCCCGACCACAACTCAAAATCTCTGCCAACCGCATCCACCCTATGCAACGTCTCAAGCGTGTTCCCGCTTATGGACGCACTTCTAATCGCGTCCCCCAGTTTGCCCTTAACAATTTCATTAGCCTCCTGTATACCCACCTGAAAAGTTCCATCCAAGTTCGCCTGTCCACCCCGAAAACTTTTGAGATAATACCCAAAATTGATTTCCTCAACCAGTTCCTCTAAGCTTCTGTCGCCCGGAGCCAAGTACGTGTTCCGCATTCTGATGATGGGCTCAAACCGGAAATCTTCAGCTCGAGCATTTCCTGTAGGTTCCATGTTAAGCTTACCTGCGGTTTCACGGTTGTGCATGAGCCCGGTCAGAATTCCTTTCTCGATTAAAGCTGTTTTTTGCGTCTGAACTCCCTCATCATCATACTTGAAGGACCCGAAGGCGCCTTCAACTGTGCCGTCATCATAGATTGTGACAATATCTGATGCAATCTGTTTTCCTAGCTTGTCGTAAAGCACAGACCCTGATAAGGTGAGGTCTGCCTCTGCGAGGTGCCCCATAGCCTCGTGCATAAAGACGCCTACAACATTGGGCCCTATAATCGCTGGGAAGCTTCCCCCTTTTGGTGTCTTAGCTTTCAGCTGTTCGATTACACGTTTGGCGACCATTGTTCCTACCTTTTCTGGAGTTTCGGTTTCAAAGACTTCGTAGCCTGATGTGGAACCTATCTCCTGCCTTGCAGAGGCGTAGATGCTGTCTTCTCGTGCTGAGGCTAGGATTCGTGACCAGACGTAGAGTTTTTCCTGGTCTATGCATGTTCCGTCGCTGTTGATGAAGTAATTCGTTCCTGTAACATCCAAGTAGCTGATTGTGCAGCTCCTTATCCGCTTGTCATAACCGAAGATTGTTTTGTCCATTGCCAATGCCACATCAATCTTTTCCTCCATAGAAACATCCTGAGGATTCTTCCTAGGCTTAGCCACCACCCTATCCTCCACAACCTTTGCCTCAGCAAGCTTCACGGGGGACTTCACCCTGAGACTAGCCGCCCTCGCTAACTTAACCGCCTCATCAACCGCCACTGTCAGCAGATTCGAATCAAGTTTTCCAAGAGACACGAAGCCCCAAGCCCCATTAACTAGAGCTCTGATGCCAGCTCCGCTCTCAGTTCCTTCTTTTGCTCCCTCAACTGTGCCGTCTTTGGTCGTCAAGAGAGTCATGAAGAGATTTTGCGCCCGAATCTCAACATATTCGGCACCGAGACTCTGACCATAATCAACAGATTTCAACAGCATGTCCTTCAAAACGTTATCATCCCTTTTTTATATCCATTAAGATTTTAGTTCAGTCTTAAAACTGTTAGTGAACTAAAAGTTACATGAAGTCTGCCATGCTCTTCTGTTTAGGTTTTTGTTGAATAACTTCCTGTTTTTCGTCGAAGATTACGAGTTGCCCATATACGCCATCGTATCCGGGTATTACTTTGGCTTTTTCTTCTCTAACCCGAACGATGGCTTCTGCAATCCTTGAATCAACAATCTTGGACATTTCTTCTTTGGGTGCATCAATGAGTACAGTGTATTCATCGCCAAATCTTTTCACTAGTGGATTGTAGATGCTCCAGACTTTTTGTGCTCCGGGATAGCTGACATGCAAGACTGCAGTGATAATTTCAGATAGCGGCAGCAGCCTCTTATACCCTATCGGATTTTCTGGTGTGAAGTCGACGGGGCGGTCAGCCAGTTCTTCAATTCTCTGTTCAACCCCTCTGGTGAGTTTTCTGCCACAGACTGGACACTGGTTACCATATTTTTTGGCTTCTTGGGGTGTGAGGGAGACTTTGCAGTTTCTGTGTCCTGTCCAGTGATACTTGCCGTACGCGGGGTTGGTTTCTATGGTAAATTTGAAGCGTTTCGGGTCCTTTTTGCGTATGGTGTCAACCACTTCCATGTATGTTAGGTTGTCTAGTTCGAGGACGTTTGCTTCTCTTCCGATTCTCCATGGCCAGTGGCTGTGGCAGTCGCTGTTAGAAACTAATGTGAATTTGTCGAGGCTACTTAGTCTCCAGTTCATGGGCGGGTCCGAAGACAGACCTGTCTCCAATGCGTGAATATCTTTGGTCATATCCTCGTAGCAGTCTTCTATTCTGTCGAAGCCGCTAAAGGCACCGAAGAGGCTGAACCATGGCGTCCAAACATGAGCGGGGATAACTTCATTTTGGTCTGAAACCTGCATAACCTCTTCCACAAGCTGCGAGGCTGTCATATCCAAGATTGGTCTGCCATCTACACTTAGACTGCCGTAACATTCCAGTCTATCATTGATTTGGGTTGCTGTTTCGAGGCTAGGCGTAAAAATAACATGATGTATCTTCTTGGATTTTTCGTCAACGTTGAATATGGTGCAGACTTCTGCGGTTATCATGTAACGAACAGGTGACTCCGGATGTTTCTTGGAGCCGTATAGGCTGGTGCCAGCAATTTCTGTCAGTTCTTCAGATAATTCGTTGAACCATTTTGGGTGGGTGAAGTCGCCTGTGCCCACCAGTTTCAGTCCTTTAATTTTAGCAAAACGGGTAATCTCAGTTATAGTCATTTTCTGGCTTGTGGCACGACTGAATCTGCTGTGAATGTGAAGATCAGCAAAAACTCTCAAGTCTTGCACCTAACTATCAAACTGTTTTACAGCCTTCCTCATCTATAATATTATATGTAAAGAGGGGTTAGGCGGGTGGTAAGCGCTATCGCCACCTGCTTGTTGAATTACTCGTTTTTTCGAATAGTAAGTAGTGGTTAATCTCTGAACCTCGTAGTTGAGCGGTAGAATATGTGTGAAGACTCCAGCCCCTACTTTGAAATTCCTCGATTGTTTTTCCAATATTATTATGGTGGTTAACCTGTACACATTCCCATTTCTTCAAATTAGTCTCACCTTCAATAATTTCTGAAACTGCTACTATTAATTATCTTTATGGATATACAACATAGTTAAATTTAAAAAGGGAGTTTGTTGGGGAGGAATTCTCCCCTGTTTTACGTCAGCAATACCTCTCTGGCATGGCACCCAACACTACTTTTCTGCTTGTATGGAGTTGTAGAAAAAAGTGGGTGGGGTTTGGTTTGGGGCTGTTTTTGCCGTCTTTAGTGTTGATGAGTTGTTGTGGCTGATGGTTTCATCTTTTCTAGTGTCCTCTCGAAGTCTTTCATGGTGATTTTCATGTCTTTGAGGTTTTCTTTTGCCTTTTCTAGTGTCTTGCTTTTGATTATGTATTCTTTGATGACCAGCATCGCGGTTGTGTTGCATAGTGCAGCCAAGTCTGCTCCAGTGTATCCTTCAGTCTTTTCCGCCAACTTGTCTATCTTCACGTCTTCGGTTAACGGCTTCTTCTCCAAATGAATCTTCAAAATGTCCTTTCTTGCATCCAAGTCTGGAACTGGCACTTTCAACAGCTTATCAAACCTTCCAGGGCGCAGCAAGGCTGGGTCAACGATGTCAATGCGGTTTGTGGCTCCGATCACCACAACATCCTTCAACTCTTCTAGTCCGTCTAGTTCTGTTAGGATTTGGCTGATCACCCTCTCCGTTACCTGCGAGTCACCGCGTCCTCCCCTAACCGGAGTTATCGAATCCAGCTCATCAAAGAATATGATGGTTGGAGACGCCTGCCTTGCCTTCCTGAACACTTCCCTTACTGCCTTCTCAGATTCTCCAACCCATTTACTTAAAAGTTCAGGACCCTTAATGCTGATGAAATTCGCTTCACTTTCGTTAGCCACAGCTTTTGCTAGCATGGTTTTTCCTGTTCCCGGCGGACCATATAGGAGAACTCCCTTGGGTGGAGCAGTGTTCATGTACGCAAAGATTTCAGGATACTTCAGGGGCCACTCTATAGCCTCCTGTAGCTCCTCCTTTACTTCTGCTAGACCGCCAATGTCTGTCCATTTGACGTTGGGAACCTCAACCAACACTTCCCGCATGGCAGACGGTTCAATCTCCTTTAATGACTCCTGAAAATCGTTCATGTCTACTATTATTTTGTTCAGTATCTCCGCTGGCACGCTATCGGCTTCGAAATCGATTTCCGGTAAGATTCTTCGAAGAGCATGAAGAGCAGCCTCCTTAGTTAATGCCTCTAAGTCAGCGCCAACAAAACCGTGAGTAACGTTAGCTAAACGCTTCAAGTCCACATCATCCGCCAAGGGCATTCCCCTAGTGTGAATCTGCAGAACTTGGAGACGACCATCCTTGTTGGGTACTCCTATCTCTATCTCCCTGTCAAAGCGTCCGGGTCTTCTCAATGCAGGATCCAAAGCGTTCGGTCTGTTGGTTGCTCCAATAACCACAACTTTGCCTCTGGATTGTAGACCATCCATGAGCGCCAAAAGCTGTGAAACAACCCGCTTTTCCACCTCACCTGTAACTTCCTCTCTTTTCGGCGCTATCGAATCCAACTCATCAATGAAAATAATGCTGGGTGCATTCTCTTGGGCTTGATCAAAAATCTCTCTAAGACGGCCTTCACTTTCGCCATAAAACTTGCTCATTATCTCCGGTCCACTTATACTAGCGAAATTAGCATTCGTCTCACTAGCTACTGCTTTTGCCAACAACGTTTTACCTGTTCCAGGCGGTCCATGAAGAAGCACACCTTTTGGCGCCTCTACACCCAACCTTTCAAAAAGTTCTGGATACCGCAAAGGAAGCTCAATCACCTCCCGTACCTTCCTGATTTCATCATTTAATCCTCCAATATCCTCATACATTACCCGAGGAACCTCCATCGCCAAAGCCTTAGCTGGCTTTTCGCTTAGAACAACCTGCGTGGACGGAACCACAATCACGGCAGCTGCCGGCGGCTGAAATCCTGTTACAACAAGATTTATTCTGCGCCCCATTATTCCGAGGGGTATGAGGTCGCCCCTAGAGATAACGCGGTTCTCCAGAATCTGTTTTAGATATTCTTCCCCTCCAGTTATTCGCAGCGGCTCTGTTGGAGCAATAGTGATCTTTTTCGCCTCTTTGGCAGCAACTTTTTTGATTTCTACTTTTTCGTCTATGCCCGCGCCAGCGTTGTTTCTGATATAACCGTCTATGCGAATGATGCCTTTACCATAATCTTCCTGATATCCAGGCCAATATATTGCCACAGTCTTTTTCTTTCCATGAATTTCAACAACATCTCCAGCTGAAAGCCCGATCTCAGAACTGACCTTTGGGTCTATTCGGGCGATTCCACGTCCCACGTCACGAGATTGAGCCTCAGCTACACGAAGAGAAACTTGAGACATAACATATCACCTCATTAACTATTAACCAAACAAGCCTATTACATTTTTCTTGCTTTATCATTCCATATAAATATTACCAATTTCCCATATTCGTTTACTTTTTTAAAAACCTGAACTTAACACACAATCAACAGTTTTGCGAATTAAATCAACATTCACACGTATAATTTGTTCTTCCTAATGCCACGCTGCCAACATTCCATAATTTGTTCTTTCTTTTCTCATCCATGTTTTAGCGATATTCGCAGCCATACTCGCAGCTTATGCATGGATGGCAGAATATTTGTCCCAGAACCACGAATCAGAATGCTTCTGGATATTCAAGATTCTTTTAGGCTGGTATATTATATAGTGGGCAACAATTCCATAGCCACTTTAGATAATGTCTGTGCCTTATTCGAACTAGCCCTTCTAATTACTGTATATAAAAGTCGACTTGTGGTTAGCCGAGAGCGTTTATTGGGTTTATTCGATATAGTGGTTTCCTTTGCCGTTGTGGACTGTTTTTGACCATTTGTGGCGTTTTTTTCCTGTGATTTTGGAGAGGCAGAGGTCGATTAATGCTTTTGTGCAGATTAGTATGTTAAGCATGAAAGTTAAAAGCAGTAGAGGAATTAGCCAGCAGATTCTGTTTCTTCCATCCAGATAGGCGCCTATGCCAACCTCAAAGAAGGGCGCAAAATTTCCCACTGAACTATAGAATGAAATAGGTACAGCCATCCAGAGAAAATTCATCCATGGCAGAGGTTGAAGCAGGAACAGAGCTGCGCCGAGAATCCAAGCTAAGACCGCGAAGATAGGAACAAAATAGATGTTGAGAAGCAAGAACCCATCAATCTTTTCTCGCAGGCGCAGATTTTTACTCCTGATGACGGGCCATAAGTGTCTAAATGCACATTGCATATGTCCTTTTGCCCATCGGGACCGTTGCAGCCAGTAAGAGCGCCAATCTTCAACTGCTTCCTCGTAACAGTCGGCGTCGTTAACGTATCTGACCTTGAAGCCTTCAAGATAACTTTTGAAGGTTAGGTCTGTGTCTTCAGCCAACATGTTTGGGTCCCAACCTCCCAACGCATCTATTAGGCTTCTTCTGAATCCTCCTACGGTTCCGCCGAATTGGGAAATGAGTCCCAACTCGTTCCGAGCAAACTGGTCTACTCTATAACCTCCTGTTCTTTCCAGAGCAACAAGTCTTGTAACTAGGCTGTTTGACTCGTTCAGAACTGTGACTCTTCCTTGCACGGCTCCTACTTTTGGGTCTCTAAAGCATGCAGTCAGTTTCTCGATTATCCCCCTTTGGGGATAGTAATCAGCATCAAAACAGTAGATTATTTCTCCAGAGACGTGTTTTAGTCCGCAGTTTAGAGCTTCTGATTTTCCCTTTCCGCCCTCTATTAGGTCTCGATGAACAATGTGTATGAATTTGTGATTCTTGGCAAACCTTTTCGCCTTCTCGCCTGTTCTGTCGGTAGACGCATCATCTATCACAATTACCTCAAATTTTTCTTTAGGGTAAGTTAATTCCGTCATCCTTTGGAGAATTCTTTCAATTACCTGTTCTTCGTTGCGGGCAGGAATCAGAACCGAAACCATGGGTTCATATGCTGTTTTGTTAGAAGATAATGGAGGCAGTTCCTTTTTGTGATACAAGGCAGCAAGCGTGAAGAGATAATGTCTTGTAAGG
>Ga0209427_10006495_pt1 | contig 13331 bp, 10 predicted proteins | sample DeeMarSWOR136_30_FD_187465 | JGI IMG/M metagenome (GOLD analysis project Ga0209427, IMG submission 187465) | Marine sediment microbial communities from White Oak River estuary, North Carolina - WOR-1-36_30 (SPAdes) (version 2) | ecosystem: Environmental > Aquatic > Marine > Intertidal zone >... | reverse complement strand
ATCCCTGTCGTATCCCTCCAAACAGTTCATGGCGGAGGCAACGGCCATGGTTACGCTATCTTCATCAAAATTGGCCACACACTTCTCTCCCTTCATATAGGTACCCTGATGGAGCCACCCCATCCCCTCAAAGATAACGTCCCTGTCCAATCTGCTTATGGGCAGATAGGCACCGTAGGAGACAATACCCTTCATCTCAATTGACCTCCCTTCCTATTGCTCGTCTGGGTATGCTTCTCATATTTTTCTGTTTTAGAAAAATATCGTATCTTATATGTTGTTACGGTCTATAACACCACATATTTTGGAAAATGATCCAGACTATGATAGATTTTAGTAGATAGGAAGCCCCTCGCCGGCCAATAAGCCTATGGAAGAAATACTAAACATAGGAGGGATCTTCCATAGCAACTGCAAGAAATCTTGGGAAGAATTTTTGAAAATACCTGCTAAAGCCCCAGGTAAGTCTTACGAAGGACCTGGTCTTTGAGCAATTGCTCGCCAGTCCCTTCGGCGATGATTTTTCCCGAGGAAAGCACGTAATTACGGGAAGCCATTTTAAAGACCGTGCTGACTTCCTGCTCAACAAGGAGGAGGGCGATCCCAAGGTTCCGGATCTCACCAATTTTTTCAAATACCTGTCTCCGCAAAATGGGGGCCAGCCCGGTAGAGGGCTCATCAATACACAGCAGTCTGGGTTGAAACATCAGTGCCCTGCCGATGGCCAACATCTGCTGCTCCCCGCCGGAGAGAGTTCCAGATATCTGCTGAGACCGCTTCTGAAGTGTTGGAAATAATTGATAGACTTTCTCAAGGTTGTCTTGCACTTCTTTTTTCTCTTTTAGGAGGTAGGCGCCAGCATACAGGTTGTCGATAACCGTCATTTCACGAAATGGTCTTCTTCTTTCGGGACAATGAATCAAGCCTCTTTTAACAATCTCATGCGCAGGTATCTGATCTATTCTCTCCCCGTCAAAGGTCACCGTACCCTCAATGATTACATCCCCACCAGTTGACCTACGTGTGATCTCTCTTTCCCAGGCGACCAACCCGGTAATCGCTCTGAGCAATGTGGATTTGCCGGCCCCATTGGGCCCAACCAGGCTGACCAACTCCTCCCTCTCAACGCCCATGCTCAGGTCATTGATGGTCATGGCCTTATCATAGCAGACTGTCAAATTGGCCACTTCCAGCAGCAATTTTAGATGCCTCCTTCGCCCAGGTAAGACTCGATAACCTCTTTGTTATTCACTACCTCTTCCGGGGTACCGTCGGCGATAATTATCCCATAGTTGAGGACGATGATTCGATCCACGATCTTCATCAACTGCTGCAGCTTATGCTCGATGATAATCATGGCAGGACCTTCGCTGTGCAGTCTACCGAAACGGCCGCCTTTGTGAAGCCTCTTAATGGATTTGGCCATGAGATCGGTCTCGGCAGGACTCAGTCCTCCAAATGGCTCATCAAGGAGAAGCAATTCCGGCTCTGTGGCAATAGCTCTTGCGACTTCCAGCCGCTTGAGATCGCCCTGGGAAAGGGTGGAAGCCTTTTCCAGGGACATATCGGAGATGCCGGCAAATTCCAGGGCGTCCATAGCCTTGGCCTCGACCCTCTTGACCCATTCACCCCTTTTCATAGCCCGGGGGCACAGACATGAGACCATGACATTGGCAATAATGGGGAGACGGCGAAAGGGCCTCATATTTTGGAAGGTGCAGGCTATGCCCAAGTTTATGATTTCCCAGGTCTTGAACCCTACAATATTGTTGCCCTTAAAACGGATGCTCCCCGAATCAGGTCTCAAAACGCCGGTTATCAGCCGCACCAGGGTGGTCTTGCCAGCACCATTAGGGCCTATCAAACCCAGCATTTCGTTCCGGTTCATAGAAAAACTCACGTTATCGACAGCTCGCAGCCCCCCGAAGTCCTTAATGAGACCGTGGAGTTCCAGGAAAAGTTGGCTCATATCAGCTTTCCTCCGCCTCTTCCCTCAGTTCTCGTCGGGAGACCTTTCCAACGTCGGTCTTGGGGAGCTCTCCGCGAAATTCGATGATCTTGGGGAGCTTGTAGTGAGCTAAGTTTTTGCGGCAAAACTCGATAATCTCTTCTTCAGAGATCTTACCCCTGGCTTCACTCTGTAAAACCACGTAAGCCTTTATCAACTGGCCAACCTTGGGATCCGGTACACCGACCACTCCGGCGGCCTTAATCTGCGGATGTCTATAGAGCACCTCCTCCACGTGCCGGGCAAAGACCGAATACCCCTTGTACTTAATCAGATCTCGTTTGCGGTCAAAGAAGTGGAAATAGCCCTCTTCATCCATACTGACCAGATCTCCGGTGCGCAACCACTTTTGCCCATCGATTTCAACGATGGCTTCTCGGGTTTCCTCCGGTCTGTTCCAATAGCCTTTCATGACATTGGGACCACTGATAATGAGCTCACCCACCTCCCCGGGGGGCAGGAATTCAGTGCTATCATGGCCGATGATCGCCGCCTTAACATTGGGAATGGGCACACCGAAGGAACCGGTCTTGGGTCTCTGATAGGGGCTGGCGTGATTGAGGGAGCTCGTTTCGGTCATGCCGTGACCCTCTAATATCTTGGCCTTCGTTCGTCTCTCCCAGCCTTTGATGGTGGATTCGTGGAGGGTATCCGCGCCGCAAGCGATCATTTTGAGCCGCTTCCAGTTTACGCGGTCTGTCTTTTCATACTCCTTGAGGTATTCAAACAAGGTGGGGACGCCATAGAAGGCGGAGGCGCGATAGCGCTGCATGGCCGAGAGGATATCATCTATATCCGGTGTGGTGAACAGGACGAGAGTGGAACCCTGAACCAGGTTGGCAATCATAACCACAGCCTGTCCGTAAATATGGAAGAAGGGCAGAAAGGCAATGACCACCTCCTGACCCTCCTCGAAAATGGGCCAGAAGGCCCTGCCCTGAGCCTGACAGGCAACCAGGTTGTAGTGGGTCAGGACAGAGGCCTTCGGGAGTCCAGTCGTTCCCCCCGTATAAGGAAGGGCGGCGATATCTTCCCTGGGCTCAAACTGGATTTTTGGAGGCCGGGGTGGATATTTCTTGATCAGGGTCTGAAATTGATGAAGACCGGCTACTTCCATAAACCTGGGGGTCTGTACCTGCATTTCCCCATAGACCTTTCCCAAGACACTCTTGCCCAAGAGCTTTTTGAGTGTAGGGAGGTATTCCGCGATATTGGTCAGGATCACATTCTTGAGGGCAATGCCAGTCCTTTCCACGGTATCATACAGGATGTCCTGGCAGATAATCGTCTTGGCGTCACTGTCTTGGAGTTGATGCTTGACTTCCTTGCTAGTGTACATGGGGCTGATGGGAGTGACGGTCGCCCCGGCCCTGAGGGCGCCAAAATAGGCAATTACGTATTGAGGGCAGTTCAGCAGAAACAGAGCAACCCGATCGCCCTTTGCCACGCCCAGGTCTGCCAAAGCCGTGGCGAGCCGGTCTACAAGTTCATGCAGCGTGCGGTAGGTGATCTTCTTGCCATAGAAGATGAGGGCGGTATTATTGGCGTACTTGTCTGAGGCCTCGTCAAAGATCTCCGGAATGGATTGGTCGGGGATTTTCACCTCCTCCGGAACCCCTTCAGGATAAAATTTCAGCCACGGTTTCTCCATATATAATGCCTTTGCATCCATATTTTATCCTCACATTTTCTTGGGCCCTTCGGGGCACCAGATGCTGGATACTTGATCCTAGATATGTGAATTCAGTTCGTATTTCTATCAAGTATCCAGTATCTAGCATCCAGTATCCTTCATTGCTTTTTAATCCAATGGCGCTGTACAAACGCGGCAGGTCTTACGGGTGGCCACGTTTCTGATCTTGCACCTTGGGCACTCTTCTTCGATCTTGTCGCGTAACCACGGGAGAAGGCCATCCGGCATGTAGAGAAGGATGAACAAAATGACAACCGCGAACATTAACATGCGAAACTCGGGCCAAAAGCGCAAGAACTCCAGCACGGGAAAAAGGATAAAGACCGCCCCGACGGGCCCATATATAGTGACTATCCCGCCGAATACTGCCCAGATTACAACCGTGAAGGACATAGAGACCTCCAGAGTGGAGGGGCCAGCAATCCTCATAAAATGTGCATACAGCCCTCCGGCAATCCCGGCAAAAAAACCGCTCAGGCTGAAGGCCAGAAGCTTGTAACGGGTAGTGTTGATGCCCGCAGTCCTCACGGCCAGCTCATCCTCCCTGATGGCGTGGAAAATAACGCCGGTATTCGAGTCGGTTATTTTCCACATGATTGTGCACAGGCCGAGCATAAGCACCACGGTAATGTAGTAATCACTGACCCGAGACCTGGAAAGGCGATCCAGGCCAGAGACTCCCAGCTCACCCCCGGTGATATCAGGGATCGCAAAGACAATGCCCATCAGGATAATCGGGAAGGCCAACGTCGTCAGGGCCAAGTAAGTCCCCCGCAGCCTGAGGCAGGGGATGCCGATAATCAGACCGGCCAGAACTGCGCCCAACGCCCCTAAGGGTATGCTGCCCGAAGGAGGTATGCGGGCATGCAGATTCAAAAGGGCTGATGTGTAAGCCCCCACGCCAAAGAAAAGGGCGTGCCCAAAATTCAACTGGCCGGTAAAACCGGAAAGGAGATCCCAACTGGCGGCTAGAATGGCAAAGATGCTTGTCAGTATCAGGATGCGAAGCAGGTAAGGATCCTGAGTAACTATAGGCAAGAAGAGCACAACCAAAAAGAAAAGGAAAACAACAACCCGGCTGGGGAGGACAAGAACTTCCCCTTTAAAGATAGTGTATAGCCTTCGCAAGTAAAAACCAGCTACAGCCATGCCTATCTCTCTTCCTCAAAGGCCACGCCAAAGAGGCCTTCTGGCCTAATGAGAAGCACTAAGATCATGATGGATAGTGCCACGGAACCCTTCAGAAAAGCTCCCATCGGTATCAAAAAGACCACCAGTGACTCAGCAAGTCCCAGGATATAGGCCCCGACAAAACTCCCCTTGAGGCTGCCTAGACCGCCCAGAACCACAACAGCCATCATCATGATCAGAGGGTGCATCCACATATGAGGATGAACAACGGAAAGGGGAACCACAACTGCACCGGCAAAGGCTGCCAGGCCGACGGAAACGGCCATGGTCATCATGGCCACCCGGCTCTCATTCATGCCCATCAGATTGGCCACTTCCCTATCCTCGGCCGTAGACCGAATGGCCAGCCCCAGCCGGGTCTTCTTCAATAGTGCCCAAACCCCGGCCAGGATTAAGAGGGCCACGGCAAAGGTCAGCAATTGTTGATAGGCGATCTTCACTTCGAAAATCTTCAAATACCCGGTAACTAGGGCTGGCACGCTCAGGAAGTCTCCGGTGAAGATGAGAAGCATGATTTCCTGCATGGCAATGGCCAGAGCGATGGTGGCGATCAGAACGGCGGCCTCGTGCTCGCGGATTGGATCAATGAACAGCTTATAGCAGATCAGTCCGATCAAAGTGACCAAGCCAATGGCCACCAACATGGCCAGAACAGGATGAACGCCCATTTGATGGGTGGCATAATAGATGCAGTAGGAGGCCACCATGTAAAAGGCGGTATGGGCAATATTAACGATGCGGGCTACACCGAAGATCAGAGAAAACCCGATGGCGAGAAGGGCGTAAACACTCCCATTAATCAGACCGCTTATGATTATGTCTATTATCATAAACGCTCAGTATTTTATGCATTTGAGCGATGCCCCACCCCTTTCCTGATAGAAGGGGCTGGGGCCGCTGATCTAACTATTTTTTGTACTTCTCAATGATCCAAGGGGCTATCTTGTAAGGAACAATGCCCTTATAGGTGATCTCAGGTGCGTCTTTGCTAGCCTTCCAGCGATTAGGCCAGACACCTTTTAGCTTACCATCCTGCCATTGGGTACCCAGGCTGGTCAGGTAACCAGGCCCCCATTTCAGGTCATGAAGGTGACGGCCCTCGGTGTCTTTTATGTATTCTATCCTACCGCTGGGCACCTTGTACACGCGGTTTTCCATAATGGCCACCAGCTTATCCGCATCGAGCGTTCCTGCCTGTTCTATGACCGGAGCTAGATTATAGATTATGGATGCATAGGTATCTGCAGTGTAGGTCGGCACCTCAGCGAACTTCTTAATGTATTTGTCAACAAACGGCGCGGTGAGTTCGTTGTATTCAACTCCCCGGGCATAGGTATTCATGGTCATTACATAATTGCCCATTCCCTCGGTGGCATCCCAGAAACCATCCTTCTGGGCCTCTACATTGATACCGACCTGTGCAGCGGGTATCTTGAGCCCCCCGGCCTGCCGGGCAAAGGTAATCCCCACCGAAGAGGAAAAAGTGGTAAAGATCATGTGCGCGCCCGCCCGCTGGATAGCCGAGAGTTCGGCGGTCACGTCCGTGGCCACGGCGGAAGGCCTCCAGATGCCGGCCATCTCCATGCCCATCTTGGGAATAAACTCCTTGGCCGCAGCAACCATCGGGTCAACCCACATCGCCTTTTCTGCGACGATGGCCACCTTCACCTTGGGTATATTCAGCATTTTTTTTAGTATCGCACCCACAGTTGCCATATGAATGAAACAGGTCCTGACCAGGTACATGGAATTAAAAGGGGTGCCCCGGAACCAGTACTTGTATCGATCGTAGTTCTCGGCTACCCGGGTGCAAAGTTCGGGGTGGGCCGCCCCGCAACCAATAAAGATTTTCTTGTAGTCCATGGCAATGTCCTGCATGGCTAGGACAGCCTCGGTCCTGAAGCCTCCCACCAGGAAATCCACCTTGTGGCGGGTAATGGCCAGCTCCATGGCATTGGTGGCATCTGTCATGCTTAAAAACTCGTTAGAATCCGTCTTGACGAGCTCAATTTTCATTTTTTTCTTGCCAACCTGGATGCCTCCTTTGGCATTGATCTCCTCAGCGGCCAGGGTGGCCCCATTCCAGTGCCCCTTTCCCTGCACAAAGTTCATGGGCCCGATAACGCCGATCTTGATCACTTTGGCTGCATAGGCAGGAGAGCCAATTGTCATCACCAGGCAAACAGCGAGCAAAACGCCTAATACAAATCCAAACCTTTTCATGATTCTTTACCTCCTCTCTTTCAATAATTAAGGTAAATCCCTATGGGGATGCATCCTCTTCAGACCCCTTGGTATCCCCCTGGATAACCGGCAAGACCATCTTGGTCACCAGCTATCCTCCTGGCCTTGCAAATTGAAGGACTGGCTGACCTATGAAAGCTCAAATTCTACTAATGACGGCCTGTACAGCGTAAATTTTTTAATAGGCCAGAGGGAAATCTGTGTCAAGATAAAACATTTTCCTTTTTCAATAGCCACTAAATCTCCACTTTCTTCTTGATTCTGTAGTAAAAGTCACAAATAATTCAGGCCCTACTTTGGATATGATACACTGAATGAGGTGCTCACCATGAGGACGGATTACACGGCCATAAAGGTGGATCTAAAGGAAGGGGTGGCCATTCTGAAACTCAACAACCCACCTGTCAACCAACTCTCCGAGCCCTTTGTTAGGGAGATGGCCGATGCCATTATGGAGGCCTTCCAAGACCAAGCAATCAAGGCCGTGATCCTCACAGGTACTGGGAAAAATTTCATTGCAGGGGCCGACATCACCAAGATCAAGGGGGTGACGGACAGAGAACATCTCTTCCCTCGGGTGATGGAGAACAACCGCTTCCTCAACACCATTGAGGATGGTCCAAAACCCGTGATAGCAGCCATCAACGGGCATTGTCTTGGTGGAGGGTTGGAGATCGCCATGGCCTGCCATTACCGAATCGCGGCCCAAGGGGCCCAGGTGGGGCAGCCAGAGCTGCAGATCGGTCTTATCCCCGGGGCAGGCGGGACTCAGAGGCTCCCCCGCCTGGTGGGCCTTCCGGATGCCCTCCAGATGATCATGACGGGCAAGGCGATTCCCGCAGAGCAAGGGATGGAGAAGGGGTGCATCGATGAGGTGGTCCAGCAGGAGAGCCTACTGGAAAAGGCCCTTGATGCGGCGCGCCGCTTCATCTCCGGTGAGCTGGACCACAAGAACCGGCTTACACGCATGCGCACGGATAATCTTCCAACCTCTGTAGAAAAGCGGGGGATCATCGCCTTCGCCAAGCAGATGGCGGCCGAGAAGGCCAAAGGCTATATTGCCCCCTTCAAGGCCATTGAGGCCGTGGAACGAGGGCTCAGCAATGATTTTGAGGCGGACCTAAGAGCTGAGGCAGAGCTCTTTTGCGACTGCGCTGTTTCTGATATAGCCAAGAACCTCATCGAAATCTTCCTTAACACCCGAGCAGCAGGGAGACTCCCGCGTATTAAAGGGGTAGAACCTCAAAAGATCTGGACTGTATGCATGCTTGGAGGCGGGGTCATGGGCTCGGGTATCACGAACCTGCTTCTCCGCCATGGATTCAATGCCATCCTCTGGGACATCAACGAGGAGGCCATCCAGAAGGGGCTTTCGGCAATTCGGAAAACCTTTGAGTACCCCATCAGCAAAGGAAAGATGACTGAGGAAGACCTCGACAGAATGATGCAGGAGCACCTCAGCACCACTACATCTTTGGAGGGTCTGGGTAAGGTGGACCTGGTGATCGAGGCCGTGCTGGAGGACATGAAGATCAAACAGGACATCTGGAGACGTCTCGAAGGGATCTGCAGACCCGACGCGGTCTTTGGAACGAACACATCGGCCTTGCCCATCACTGATATGGCATCGGTGCTTACGGATCCGGGTCGGATGATCGGTCTTCATTTTTTCAATCCGACCGAGCGGATGCAGCTTCTTGAGATCATCTGCGGAAAGGAAACCTCGAATCAGGCCCTGGCTACAAGCGTGGCTTTTGCAAGGGCTATCCGCAAGGTGCCCATCGTGGTCAACGATGGCCCAGGCTTTTATGTCTCACGCCAGCTTTCGGCCCTCATGGGCGAGTCCACCTTTATGGTGGGGGAGGGGGTGAATTTTGCTCGGATCGAGGAGGCCCTGCTCGATTTTGGGATGCCCATGGGACCCGCAACCCTGAGTGACCTCACTGGGATCGACATAGGCTACCATGTGGGAAAGAACTTCGAGCAGTCCTTTGGAAGACGCTGGAAGATGTCCCCGATTTACGAGAGGGTTTATCAGACCGGATGCTATGGCCGAAAGACTGGGGCCGGGTGGTACGACTACAGTGGTGAGGAGCCTGTACCCAATCCTAAGGTGCTTGAGGTGATCGATAGTTATCTAAAGCAAAATGGTATCGACCCCAAAGAGGTGCCTTCCCAAGATACTGTGGATCGGATGCTGGCCCGGGCCATAAACGAGGCCGCGTACATGATCAAAGAGGGCATCTGCGACAGGCCTCAGGATATGGACCTGGCTATGGTCTACGGGACCGGTTTTCCCCCTTACCGAGGGGGGATCCTCCGTTACGCAGACACATGGGGAATCCGTAATGTCTACGAGCATCTTGTGAAACTGGAGGCAGAGCATGGGGTCCGATTCAAACCCGCAACCCTTCTCAAAGAAATGGCCGAATCAGGAGTGATCTTTTACAAAGACTAAGAAAGACAGCCGAATCACGCCTGTAAATAGAATCGACGGGAGGTTCATATGAGCAAGTGGATCGTGACCATGGTCCGTTACGGGAATCCCCTGGACTCGGTCCTGAAGGCAATTGAACTTTCCCATATGCAACTGCCACCTTGCGAACTCATTATGGATTCACATAGGTGATCCACGAGGCTAACATCAGGGTGTTCAATATCAATGCTGCTAAGTGCTTCGATTCGCAAATACGGTGACGTATTTTGGCAAATTGAGTCTAGGGCATTGCTCACTCAGCACTAAGTCCTGAGTAAATAAGTTCGTCTTCGAACTTATGAATCGAAGGACTAAGGTAAGCACCGTCAAGAACCTCAAGGGGACGATCAACAATATTGAGCTAAAGCCGGGGTTCTACATGCGACGGTAGAAAAGTGAATATGAGTGTGAGGAATCTCACTTCAGAATCAGTGAGTTATTAGAGGAGGAGAGATGGAGCAGGTTGTAGTCGTGGGAGCAGGGTTTATGGGGTCAGGCATTGCTCAGGTATGTGCACAGGCTGGCTATAGGGTTCACCTGATGGATGTGAAACGTGAGGCCTTGGACAAGGCCATAAGCGAAATCCAGTGGTCCGTGGAAAAGTTATCTACGAAAGGAATTATTAAGGAGTCTCCCCAGACGGTCTTGGAGAGAATCACAACAGTGGAAGATTTGAAAAGTGCTAAAGATGTAAATTGGGTGATCGAGGCCGCACTGGAGGTTGAGGATCTCAAGCATGAGATTTTTCAGGAACTGGATCGGTTGGCCCCAGTTGAAACACCCCTGGCCACCACCACATCATCAATTCCCATCACACGGATCGCGCAAGCGACCAAGCACCGTGAGCGGGTGTTGGGCCTACACTTCTTCGGTCCTGTCCCTATGATGGATGTCGTGGAGGTGGTGAAAGGGGAGAAGACATCCCTCGAAGTCTTCGAACGCGGTGTGGCCTTTGTCCGATCCATGGGGAAGACACCGGTTAGGGTGCAGCGGGATATTCCCTGCTTCGTCATGAACCGCATTTTCTCTGCGGCCTTCAAGGAAGCTGTTGACCTTGTGGCCCAAGGTGTAGTGAGCCCCGAGGATGTGGACGTGGGTATGCGACTGGGTTACGGGTGGAACGCGGGGCCCTTTGAGATTGCCGACAATGCAGGACTGGATACCTGTATCCTGGTCGGACGTTCTATGAAAGCCCTGGGAGAAGAGAGCCTGGTTTCAGACTCTGGCTTGATCGAGCGAATGGTGGAAGAAGGCCGTCTGGGCCGGAAGGTGGGAAAGGGCTTCTACCAGTATACCCCTGAAGGAAAGCGGCTACCCTATGAAACCTGACTTTTGTGGGCAAGAAAGGGCTGTCACCACATAAAACCATTAACCCAAATTTCGCAAGGCTCTCAAAATATCATTTTTCAAAAACCCTTGCGAAGTTCGGGATTAATTCATCAAAAGTCCAGCCCCATTTAGGGCGAACTATTACAGAAAAACAAGGGGGAAAAAGCCATGAGGACGAAAGAGGAATGGATTCGTGGACTGAAGAAGATGCGGAGGAATGTCTATCTCGCGGGTGAGAAAGTAGACAGAGACGACGAGAGGATGCAGGGGGCCATCAATACCCTTGGGGTGACTTTCGACTATGCGCAGATGCCAGTGAATGCAGACCTCTTGACTGCCACCTCCCACATCACAGGAGAGACCATCAACCGGTTCTGCCATATCCACCAAAGCAAGGAAGACCTTCACAAGAAACAGGATATGACCCGTTTTCTCTGCCAGAGAGCGGGGGGTTGTATTCAGCGCTGCATGGGGATTGATGCGGCCAATGCCATATCCTGTGTGTCGCATGAGGCGGACAAGACCAACAGCGGCACCACCGACTATTACAAGAACTTCCTCAAATGGTTGGAGCGCTTCCAGAGGGAAGACCTGGTGGGATGCTGTGCCCAGACGGACGTTAAGGGCAACAGACCTCAAAGACCCAGCCAACAAAACGACCCAGATGTCTACGTCCGCGTGGTGGAGCGAAAGGGCGATGGTATTGTGGTCCGGGGCTGCAAAATCCACAACTCGGAGGCCGCCCAGTCGGATGAGATATTGGTGGTTCCCACCCGGGCTCTCCTTCCGGAGGAGAGGGACTGGGCCGTGGCCTTTGCCATTCCTGGAGATTGGGAAGGGGTCAAGTTGGTGGTCAGGGCCTCCAGTGTGCGACCCAGGAAGCATTTTAAAAAGGGGTTTGAACAGGGGATGACTGACTCCATGACCATCTTCGAAGATGCCTTCATCCCGTGGGAAAGGGTCTTCCTCTGTGGCGAAACCCAGCATGGCGGGGTTTTGGCCTTGCTCTTTGCCCTGTATCACAGGCACAGCTATAGCGGATGCAAACCGGCCCTTTCGGAACTCATGCTTGGCACCATCGCCCTCGCAGCAGAGTACAACGGCATTCACAAAGAAAAGCATATTCGGGACAAATTTGCAGAAATGATCATGACCACGGAGTTGGCCTATGCAGCGGGCTTCACAGGCTCTGAGAAGGGTGGCCCGAAGGTGTTCATGCCTGGTTTGGGAGTCATCCCCTACGGCCCTGGAACCTACATCCCTGACTCCATATACTGCAATGTAGGCCGCTGTCTGTCGGGAGAAGCCTACTATCGTGAGATGGAGGTCCTCGCCGATGTCTCGGGCGGTGTCCCTGCTACCCTGCCTTACGAAGAGGATTGGGTGAACCCTGAAACAAAAGACCTCCTCGAAAAGTACAGCATCCGCAACCCCGAGATCTCGGCGGAAAACCAGCATCTCCTCTGGAGGCACGTGGGCGATATCCTGTGTTCGGCCTATGGAGGGGCTGCAGCCATAGGAGCCATCCACGGGGGTGGTTCCCCCATCATGGAAAAGATCACTATTACATCTCAATATGACATTGAGGCAAGAAAGAAGATGGCCAAGGAGATCGCGGGGATTAAGGATTAGTGCATCGTTCCCAAATCCTGAGCGGGTGTTGGGAAAGAGTAAAGGCTTTATGGGCAAGAAAATACTCAGAACGAAACTCTGCGACATGCTGGGGATTGAGTACCCGATCCTGAGTGCCGGGATGGGGCCCACTCTTATTGGGGAGAACACCGGGGCTCCAGTAGAACTAGTTGTGGCTGTTTCAGAGGCCGGTGGACTCGGCGTCCTAGGAGGAAGTGGTTTTACGGTAGATGAGCTTCGGGAAGCCATTCGGGAGATCAAGACCCAGACGGACAAACCTTATGGGGTTGATCTGCTTCTGCCTAAATACCTGGATCTTGGCGGGCGCATGGATATGAAGGGGGTCCAGGAGTTACCGCTCAAACAGGTACTGGAGACCTTACCGAAGGCTCATCTGGAATGGATCAGGAAAATCCAGGAGGAAATGGGGCTACCTGATGTGGAGACCATTGTGAGGATGAATACAACCACCATGCGTCCTCAGGAGGCTGTGAAGGTATGTATCGAGGAGAAGGTCCCTCTTTTTTGTGCGGGGCTTGGAAATCCGGGCTTCATGGTGGAGGAAGCCCACGCCAATGGGATAAAGGTGCTTGGGATTACGGGTAATACAAAAAATGCCAGGCGCATGGCCCAGTCAGGAATTGACTTGCTCGTAGCGCAAGGGCACGAGGGTGGTGGACACACAGGAAGGATCGGGACCATGGCCCTGTTGCCCCAGGCAATCGACGCAGCGGCCCCCTTACCGGTGCTGGCCGCTG
>Ga0209427_10006493_pt1 | contig 13333 bp, 9 predicted proteins | sample DeeMarSWOR136_30_FD_187465 | JGI IMG/M metagenome (GOLD analysis project Ga0209427, IMG submission 187465) | Marine sediment microbial communities from White Oak River estuary, North Carolina - WOR-1-36_30 (SPAdes) (version 2) | ecosystem: Environmental > Aquatic > Marine > Intertidal zone >... | reverse complement strand
AGCTTGCTATTTAAGAATAGACAAAACTGGAATACGTGATTACGCGTTCCGTCAGTGATGGTTGGTTACATGGACATTGCCACATTAATCTTTGAAGCATTAAAATTTATATTCCCCGCATACTGCACAAACGCTGTACCAGTTCTTGCTGGAGGAGGACAAACAATGGATTTTGGAAAGAACTTCCTTGATGGAAAACGAATTCTTGGAAAAAACAAGACGTTCAGAGGGTTCTTTTTCGGCTTAGTTGTCGGCATAGCAATTGGATTAGTTGAATGCACGTTTTTTGATTACCCTATCCTGTTCAGTTTACTTTCGCCGTTGGGCGCTCTCCTAGGCGATTTGGCTGCCGCCTTCCTCAAAAGGCGATTAGGAATAGCTCCTGGCGGTTTGTTGCCCATTGTAGACCAAGTTGACTTCGTGGTCGGTGCGCTCTTTTTTTCGTTGCCTTTAGCCATAATATATTGGGAGCTAGCAGTCGCCGTACTCGTAATTACTCCACCCATCCACTTGTTTACGAATTTCTTGGCTTACAAGTTGAAATTGAAAAAAAAACCTTGGTAAGTATCAGCTACCAAGCTTAATCAGGATTGCATCTTCTAGGAATATGTACGCTAAAAGCAAGAGCGTCACGCCAATAACTATCATCATGTACGCCTGTCGCGGTTTATAGGCATATTTTGTGCTTTGATAAATAGCCAGCAAGCCAGCGAAGCCAATTGCGTAGAGCATTACTGCTATTATGCTGTCGGAGATGAATTGCGATCCAAGGTCAGGATATAAAAAGATGAAACCGCGACCTGTGTAAAACGCGGGAAGAGGTGACGATACAATAGTGTATAAGCCTCCACCGAAAAGAAAAATAGCATACGAAATTACGATTACTGAAACAATGAAAGATGAGGGCTTTGTGGTTGAGATTTTACTGAACCATCGGCTCAGTGAAAATGACATTGATGATGCCCGTCTCTTAACCTTCTTTGACATTTCTTGTTTCCTCATTGTTAATTAGGTAACTGGTTACTTCTCTAATCCATTCTCCAGTTAAAGGATTTTGTTCAATCTCACTTAAATACTCTCTCCAAGAAGTCTTTAAAGCCTTTGCCCACACGACATACTTCTCCACCATTTTTTCATAAGCTTCTAAGTGCACTAGACAGAAATCTCTTTTAGCCGCATCTCTCTCACATACTTTGCATTTCAAAGCTTTTCCTTCCGCTCTTCTTTTAATGGGCATTTAGGATTAAAACATAAATTCCAAGAACGCTTGCCCTTAATCCAAATCCACACGGTATGCCAGCCGCAGTTTTTACAAACATTACCTAATGGCTTCACTAAGCCTTTTTGCGGGATAGGAAAAGAGGTTTTGCAGGTGCCTTCGAAATAGTTTGTGCAGCCAATGAAGCGTTTGCCAGTTTTTCTTGAGCGCAAAAGTACTAGTTTTCCATTCTTGCATATTGGGCATGCGCCGACTACCCTTTCTTCCAGTTTTGCCTTCTGTAGTGCTTGGCTTAAGCTTGCGCCGATTATATGTTCTTTTTCTATCAGTTTCTCTGTCACTGGCTTCAGAATCTCAATTGTATCCTTCAGGACATTTTCTCTTGTTTCTTTTCCTTGCTGAATCTCATTCATACTTTCTTCAAGCTTTCGGGTTAGCTCTATTGACACAACGGCTGGACAATACTTTTTCAGAACATCAACCACCTCAAAGCCGAGTTCAGTAACCACAATGCTCTCCTCACGAATATACCTCCTCGAGTGTAGCTTTTGAATAATTCCAGCTCGAGTTGCCTTGGTCCCTATCTCTTCCTTCTCCATTCGTCTAAGAAGACTACTTGGATTGTACCTTGACGGTGGCTTAGTGAATTTGTCTTCCAACACTACCCGTTTAACACCTACTTTTTTCCCTTCTTTCATCGGCGGCAAAATTGCATCCTCTGACTTGAGGTAGGGTTTGTAGAAACGAAGCCAGCCTTCCTTTAAGGTTTGCCTTCCATGCAGTTGGAACCGGTTTTCATTAATGCTTATGGTAACTTTTGCTCTTTGCAGGATTGCAAGTTCGCCGAAAACCGCCATAAACCTTCTGACGACAAGATCCCAAATGTTTCTTTCAGCGCTGTTTAGAATTCTGTCTGGCATATTTCCAGTGGGGTAAATAGCGGGGTGCGCTGGGTCTTTCTTTTTTCCTTCAGTTGGCTTCAGCGCTGGTTTGGCGAGAAGTTCAGCTGTTAGCTTCGCATATTCGTGGGTTTTGCTCAGTTTCTTTAATATTGCTTCATACTCGATTATTGGCGGCAGTTTTTGACTGCTGGTTCTAGGATACGAGATCAATGCATCCAAGTACAGGCGTTGAGCTATGCGGGAAGTCCGCATCGGCGTGTATCTAAAAAGGCGATAGGCTTCACTTTGCAGCGAACCCAAATTAAAAGGTAGAGGGGGCGTCTGCTGGAACTCTTTCATCTCTATTTTTTCTGTTTCGCCGTCTTCACCTTTGCAACTGTTAATTATGGCTTCTGCTTCTGCCTTAATTTGAATGACTTTCTTTTTGTACTCTGCTTCAAAAACTGCGCCGCCAATTTTGACTTTAGCTTTTAAGCTCCAGTATGGTGTCGGAACAAAACATTTTATCCTCCTTTCTCGTGTTTCAAGTAACTTGAGCGTGGGCCCTTGCACTCTTCCAGTGCTAAGCGTCACATATTTTCCACTACAGTTTTTCGCTGCTGTTGTTAAAGCTCTTGACAGGTTTATGCCGTACAACCAATCCACTTCATGCCTTGTTAAGCCAGCCTCAATGAGCGCAAAATCTAATCTGGCTAGTGGTTTAGTGTAAGATTTTTCAAGTTCCTCTTTTGTCAGAGTAGAGTACTTCATGCGTTGCGCGAGGCTTTCCTTGTTGCCACAAGCATACTTTAGAATGGAGTAGCCAATTATGCTTCCTTCAATATCGTAGTCGCATGCATCAATAAACTTGGCTGCGCTCTCAGCTAGATTTGAAATAACTTTAAGCCAAGTGCGAATTCGTGTTGCTCCACGTTCAGCCAAATATCGTGGAACCCAATGAAAATCAAAAACTGGGTAGCTCCTTTTTCCTCTTTTTTTGCTTGCAATTGTGTATAAATGCCCTAAAGCTGGAACGACCACTATGTCGCCGCTCCTTTTTGCCATGTAATAGGGAACGCCTTTCTCAACAATTTTTTTGGCTTTTCCCTCAGCGTCTAAAGCCGAGGCTATTCTGCTAGCCGCATCGGGCTTTTCAGTTATAATTAAAGTGTACTTCCCCAACAGACGCAAACCACACTTGAGAATTGAAATTCATCCTCAAAAAAGTTGTCGCTTGTCAAATTTCGGTTCTGTATTCTGGAATAATTTTCCAGCTTAAAAATGTTTAATAGTCCATTGCATAGAAGTGTCAACTCGGGCTGCTACGAAGCAAAGACTGATGGTGGAATAGGTGCTTGAAGGTTGGGGTCTACCAGTTAACATGATAGTTCTTATCGTAGCATTGGCTGTCTTGGACAAAGCCAGTGACATAACCATCACTCATTCCATAAACGTAGCAAGCGCAACGGGATTGGGAAAAACAACAGTAGGTTTTATCCTCGTTGCTTTTTCAACGTCCCTGCCAGAACTTTTTGTCGCTGTTTTTTCGATATTAAACCCAGAAAACGTGGGTGTGTCTATAGGAAACGTATTGGGTTCAAACATAGCTAACATCTGCTTGATACTTGGCATCTGTTTTCTTCTGATATCTTTGAAGTATCCAGAGAAATCACGGGTTTTGCCCAAAATGGCAAAAGAGGAGATGGGGAGCCTCTATTTTGGTCTTTTCATAGCTTCGATTGTTCCGTTGGCTCTTATTTACATCGGATACGCAAGCCAATTCGTCGGAATCATACTTTTAGTAATCTTCGTTTACTATATGTTCCAGCTTTCAAAGGCCCGAACTCCTGATGAACAGTTGCCTTCGGGAACAGAAAAAAACAAAATTGGCAAATATGTAAGCCTTACCATTTTTGGTGCTGTCGTAGTTGTTATTTGCGCCTATTTCATAGTTGAATCCGCGTCTTATCTAGCTGCGAGTATAGGCATACCGCCAGTCGTCATAGGCGCTACAGTTGTTGCTTTCGGGACAAGTGTGCCAGAACTGTCGACGAGTTTTGGCGCCGTCAAGAAAGGCCATCTAGAACTGGCATTAGGCAATATAATTGGAAGTTGCTTCATTAACATTACCCTAATTCTCGGAATAACGTTGATAACATCATCCTTAACTATTAACATGAGCGCCTTTTCCAACGTGGCTCTTTTCTCGTTAATAACGAACCTTCTTTTGTGGTATTTCCTCTCAAACGAAAGAATAGGTCGACGAGAAGGGACAGTTTTGCTTTTCTTGTACGCGTTATTCCTCGCCATTAGTTTAGGTGTGATACAGTTTGCTTAGATGACCTGAGTAGCTGTTTACGTTAATAAAATAACGAATTGTCAAAAAAACCTGCAACATTTAGTCTCGACCTTAATTCGTAAGGTGATCGCGAGGAGATCTGTGTGAATGTGTCGCATCAAACTCGCCAAGTCGGACAACGATGTTCTCGCTAATGTGAGGGCTTGACAGTAAATTTTAACTTCTGATCTTACAGACAATAATCAATAACTTTAAAAAAATTCGGGATGGTTTCACTTGGACCCAGCTGTGATAGCTTTCCTCGTTGCAGCATTAATCATTATTCTTGGTTTCTTGGGTGAAGAGTTTTTCAATCGTACTAGCATACCTGACTCTATCCTTTTGCTCCTGTTCGGAGTGCTGTTAGGTCCTATTTTCCAGTTGTTCGCTCATGAAGAGCTGCTTGCTATTACGCCATACTTTGCTGCCCTAGCGCTTATCATCATTCTCTTTGACGGAGGATTAAACATGGACATACGCGAAGCGGTCAAGAACAGCCCACGCGCATTGGTGCTGGGAATTTCTGGTTGGATATTAAACGTGTTAGTAACAGCCGCTTTTTGCAAGGTTTTACTTGGATGGCGTCTTCTGAACGGCTTGCTATTAGGCAGCATAATCGGCGGCGGCAGCTCAATAATCGTAATAGCTTTGATTAGAAAACTGAAAGTCACTGAAAAAATTGAAACCGTTCTCAGCCTCGAATCCATTTTAACTGATGTTTTGTGCACGGTGGGCGCGTTCACAGCGATTAATATTCTACTCCAAGACTTGAGCGAAGAAGCCGTCTCAACTGGTATAGACTTGTATGCTGCCTTAGGTTCTGTTGGTATAGCGTTTGGAGTGGGCATTCTTGTAGGTTTAGGTTTCGGCGTTGGGTGGCTTGTCATTCTGGAAAGAATTAAAGGGAAACCCAACGCGTACATGCTGACCTTAGCTATGTTATTTTTAACTTTTGTAGTAGCTACAAATCTAGGTGGAAATGGCGCACTTTCAGCTTTGTTTTTTGGTTTGATCATTGGAAACTCGCGTCATATCGCAAGATTAATGAAATTCAGGACTACAGTCTCTATTGATAATAGCGTGCGTGACTTTCATAGTCAAATAAGCTTTCTAATTCGTTCTTTCTTCTTTGTTTTCACAGGTCTTCTGTTTAGCTTCTCATCTTTCACGTCAGTGATTATTGGCTTAATCTTATCTTTCACTTTCCTCGGAATTCGCTTTATCGTGGTTAAAATGGCTACCTTCAAATCGGAGTTACATGACTACGGAACTTTAATGACAGTTATGTTTCCTCGTGGTTTGGCTGCAGCAGTGTTAGCTTCAATACCACTCACATCCGGCGTGCCTGACTCTCAAGTTTTTCCAGAAATCGCTTTCATAGTGATTTTAACCACAATCGTAGTCTGCACCATTGGCGTCGCCGTTCTTAAGAAACGCAAAAGTCGGTCATCGTCAAAATACAGTTCGGAAAGAAACTTGCTCTACTAAACGCCAAAGTCATAGATTCAATTGAGAAGCTAGTAACCAATAAATATGTCGCAGATGTTACCTTTGTTATTGCGGGGAGTGAAATATTGTGCCGCAGCGTGTAATCTGTCAGGGATGCGATCACATATTATATGAAGGTGCAGACCTTAAGCCTCCCGATGAAATTCTACAACAACATGATGGAAAATGCCCTAAATGCGGCAAGAAACTGTCCTTGCTGCCCATAGACGTTGAGGTAAAACCCCTAAAATAAGTCTGTAGTTAAAAAGGGTGAGAGAGTCTTCCAAAGTCAGCAAGGAGAAAAGGCGCTCTGAAGAGACACATTGTGAAAAAGCCGCCAAAACTCGCATGGGCAAATACCTGACGCGGGTAGAAAAAGACTTCATTTTTAAATCAATTACTCTATCACAAGCTCGATTTTTGCGATCTAAAAAAGGTTAAAACTTAAAAACAGAGTTATGTAGCTCCTGTTTAAAAAAGAGTTCTTAGAGGTTAGTAAAATGGGATACAGTTCGTCACCTTTTGGCAGGACATCGGAAAGTCGACTGGTATCTTTTTCTGGCTATGCTCGAAAAGCTTCTTACATTGAGAAGAAAGCCAAGTTTAAGCCCTTGGCTTATTAAACATAACATAAAACCCGATAAATCTTAATAACAAAGATTTGACCCAATTTTTGGAAAGCACTAAATAAACGACTATTGTGATGTAAACAATTATTAACCACAAAAACAAATAAAAGACCTCATCAAGATGAACAGATGGCTCAAATTGGGGGAAGGAGACGCGATTGAAGGAACGACTCGTCAACAGTCTTAAAGTTTTTGGAAGATTACGCATCCAAACGAGCCATGCCTCGATAATCTGTTATTCAGCTTTACTTCTAATACTCTTCATCGCTTTCACGATTCGCATTCTACCAATACGTTGGGAAATACCGACAGGCGATGTGCTTCTTAACGAATTCGACCCGTACTACCAATTCAGTCTGACGAATAAAATGGTGCAGGACGGCCTGTTCTCTCCTTATTTAGAGAACGATGGTCGAGGCTGGATAAACCACCAGCAATGGTATCCTTGGGGATTGGACATGTATAACTCGCTGCCTGCCTTACCAATGACCGCGGCTATACTCTACAGTATTATCTCTTGGTTGGGCGTTAACATCAAATTAATGACGTTTGCCTCGTTCTTTCCAGCGATCTTTGGCACCCTATCTTGCTTGTTAATGTACTTTGTCGGCAAAGACATAGGCGGAAAAGCGGTAGGTTTATTCGCAGCGCTTTTTCTATCGTTGTCACCATCTTTCCTCCAGAGAACCGCGCTCGGTTTCTTTGATACCGAAGTTTTAGGAATTGTGGGACTTTTATTATTCATTTTCATGTTTTTGAGAGCAATCGACGAAAACAGGACCCTACGTTCATCATTATTTTACTCTGTAGGAGCTGGTGCGGCATTAGTCTATTTCATTGGGGCGTGGGGTGCAGCATACTTTTTGCTGGATTTGACTGTACTTTTTGTTTTCGCGCTAATCTTGTTAAAGAGGTATAGCCAGCGCCTGTTGCTTTCCTACAGCTTAGTTTTCGGTTTAGCGCTTTTTATCGCAACGAAGATTCCCTACATTTCAATAGGGTATCTAACTTCAGCGGCGTTACTACCGGTTGCAGGCGTGTTTCTTTTGCTTTGCCTTTCAGAAATTTTACGGCATGGTATATCCGCGAGAACCAAAGTGTTGCTGACGGGTGCATCATTAGCCACATTAGTTGGAGGCTTCGTTGCCCTGTGGCAACTTGGTTACATGCAAGACATCGCAGGAAAGTTCATTTCGGTATTAGACCCCTTTCTTCGCTCAGCCGCTCCTATAATAGAGTCAGTAGCTGAACATAGGATATCAGCTTGGGGAAACATTTACTACGAACTCGGTTTAGGAATATTATTCTTCCTAGCAGGCTTATACTTCGCACTAAGGAACCCGACTAATAGAAACGTGTTCCTGTTGCTTTTTGGTGCAACATCACTTTATTTCGCATCCTCTATGGTGCGTTTACTTGTCATCTTTGCGCCAGCGTTTAGCCTTCTGGTAGCTATGGGAGTTTTTGGTATACTGAAGCCATTTTATACGTTGTTAAAAGAAGCATCACAAATCGCTATTAAATCAAAGCGTAGGATAGCACGCGTAAGCAAAGAATACAGCGGCATTGCGATTTTTCTGGTATTCATGCTTATAGTTACAACCCTTGCTTTTTCCCCTCAAAGCGGCGGCGTACCACGGGTGTATGGCTCAGCATACGGGCCTATTACCATTAGTTCAGCCGGTCTCCCAGTAAGAGGCGCGGACCTTACTGAACCAGCAACGGAATGGATGGAAATGGTGAAGTGGACCCGTGATAATCTTCAGTCAACAACTGTCGTATGCTCTTGGTGGGATTACGGGTATTGGCTGAGCATACTAGGCAACGTTACAACTTTGGCCGATAACGCTACGGTGAATACTACTCAGATAGAAAACATAGGCTTCATTTTCATGACACCCGAAGACAAAGCAATGCAAATGTTAGAGCAGTACGACGTTAAATACATACTCGTCTTCACCACTCTCTACCTAAGGGCGTCGGCTGATCAGACATCTTATGTCGCTCAAGCTGCAGGTTTCGGTGATGAAGGAAAATGGTCGTGGATGGCAAGGATTTCAGGGCAAGCGCGCGAAAGATTCATCAGGGATGGTTTCATCAGCGAAGAAGAAGCGTGGACTGACGAAGACAATTTTGGCCGAGTGAGCAACGAGACTGGGACGTGGGAATGGAATGATGCAGGTAAAAACTCGACAGTGTACAAACTGTTAAGCTGGGCAAAGCAACGTTGGGTAGATGAGTCTGGAATTGAAAGTGGAGTTCAAGCAGACGAGGAAGGCGTGGAACCTACTTACTTCAAGGAGGCATATTTCGCCGGCGAGAACTTGAGTCCAGTCGACGCTTCTATAAAATACGGCGGTCTCATACCGATAATTGCCATGTACGAAATTGACTGGGAAAGCTACTATGATGCCATAGGTCAACCTTGAGGGAGCGAAAGCTTGTTTCCAAAAGTTCCCGACCAGCACAAGATAGGCCAGCCATTAGTTCCAAACGGCTTAGGCGTAATCTACGTCTTATTCACAACTATCTATCTTTTCTTAATCTATTTCTCTGGCATCGCCCCAGCCTCAAACGGTGTTTCGGCACCATTAACGTTGGCGGTGTGCGTCTTATTCGGTGGCTTCATGGGCTTGCTGGATGATTGGATGGACCTGAAATGGCGATATAAAGCGTTCATGCCCTTAATCGCAACCTTACCGCTCATATATCTGGCAAAAGTGGATGTGTTACGGACGGCAATATCCCTACCGCTAATAGGCATGATAGAGTTTGGTGACGCTTACTATTTCTTGGTAATTCCGTTAATCGTAATGATAGTCACTAACACCGTAAACCAGTTAGGTGGACTGAACGGTTTGGAAACAGCCGGACCAGCCATAATCTTAATCGGGCTAATGATTTTGTCGCAATCATATCTAATCTTGATGATTGGACCTCTAATCCTGTGGCTTGCTCTCGCCGCTTTAAACCTTCAAGGCAAGATTTTCGTCGGCAACTCGGGGTCATTCGCAATAGGAATGACAATAGCCTCGTTTGCAGTAATCACCGATCTGAAATCGAGCCTGCTCGTTTCGATTCTTCCCTACATTTTTAACTCCTCTCTAATTCTATTGACGATTTTCTTCGCCAGAAAAAGAGCAGACGCTTCGTTCGACGGAAAAAGAGTTGTATCTAATCACAGACGAAGCTTGGTTACGCTAGTAACATACCATCGACCCTTGACTGAACACCAAGTAGTGGCTATAATATTATTGCTTATAGCTGTTTTTGCCTCAGTTGCGGTTATTATCGAGCTACCATGGCCACTTCTAACTTGAATGTTGCGGCGACTGCGGTACTAGCAACGGGCTACACGAAAGATGATTACACTAAGAACCTCTCAAGCTTTGTTAACCCAATGATTTCGTCGAAGCTTAAGCCCAAAGCGTCTAAAACTTGTTCAAAGGTAGACTGCAAATAGGCGACGTACTTGTCAATGTCAACCTCGTTTTTTGTCGCCAACTCAACCGGCTTCACATGAGGGTCCCTGATGGTTTTGACGAAGCTTATTAGGTCGCCGGCTCTTATTTCAGCTCCACTTTCTTTCAGAATCTTTGCAGCTTTGACATGTTGCGGCGTGGTTTTCGTGTAACGGTGAAGCTCTTCTCCCAAGACCACATGGAACGCAAGCTCGGTGAGGCTTTCCCATTCTCTTCTTTTCAGCCGCATGTAGCGTTCGCGGATAATGTTGGCGATGTCTTTCTTCGCTTTTTCGAACTCTGCTGGATTTTTGACTTGTGCAAGTCGTTCGTTCATTTTGTTAAAGGCGTTTTTGATGAATAAGGGGATGTGTTTTTTCTTGCCTGTTAACCCTTTAACGTCGACTGCACCGTCTTCTAGAACGCCGAGGTAGTTCTTTTTGCGGGAGCTGAAAACCGCGTACCTGTAGACTTTCTCCACGTCTATGGCCATTTTTAGTTCACGTTCAGTCCAACGGGCTAACTCTGCGATTTGCTCTTTAGAAGGATTTTTGAGAAAGAGACTGTCGGTGTCTCCGTAGAGCACTTGGATGCCTAGCTCCTCGGCTCTGTTGAGTATTTGGGTTATAGAGTGTCTTCCAATGGCTGCTGTAGCTTCAGCCACTGGTGGACAATATAGGTCAAAGCTTGCAGCACCGAATACGCCGTAACTGGCGTTCAAAATCACTTTCAGCGCGCCTTGAGTGACGTTGTACCAGCTTTGCAGCTCAGCTGGCAAGTTTTTGTCCTTGGCTTTCAGCTTGTACCATCTCACGCGTAGGTCTCTCAACGAACCAATTAGCAGACTTTCCAAGGCGCGTTTTCTGGTGCAAACCCAGTGAGGCGTGCCTGGCACTATGTTTTCTCGGCATTCTGGGTGCGGACAGAGTATTGATTGGTAGCCAAGGTTCCAAACTTTTATTATTGATGGGTATAGACTTGGAAAGTCCATTACTGCCACGTTGAAGTGGACTCCCGGTGTGGGTTCGACGACGATTGCGCCTTTGTATTTTTTGCCTTTTATTATGGCGGTGGTTGCGGTTTTGCCTTTCTTAGCCAATATATCCTCAGAGTTTGGGATTAGCATGTTTCTTTTTCTGTGCTCGCGATGCATGAAGTTACGTATCCAACGTGACACGCCTTGGCGGCTCACATCCTCCATGGGCATGCTGCTGATTCTCGCCAAAACCAGAATTAGCTTCATGGCTAATTCGTCTTCGTAACTGGTTAGTTTGAATGTGATTTCTGAATCTCTGAGGCAATATCGTGCGAGTTCGGTGTAGGTTAGTTCCCCGAAGGTTTTTTCCAGCTGAATTTTCTCTACTCCGATTATACCACTTCCCACGTCGTCAAGTGTTACGTCGCGATAACGGTTTTTGAAAACGTAAATCTTGATTGCCCTGTTGAAGAAAAACTTGTATAAGTCTATGTGCACGCCGTATCTTAGCAAGCAGACCCGCTTGCCGACTTCTATTGGGATTTCACTTTTTCTTATACCTTTGTTCAGCGCGCGGTGAGTCAGATAGCGCAGGTCGAAGTCGTCGCCGTTATAGGTCAATATGAAGGGATAATCCCGTAGCACTTCAAAGACCGCTCGGAGTAGCTCTGGTTCGGTTTCAAAGTATTCCAGCTTCGCATCTGCGGGCAAGTGTTCGTTTCCTTCGCGGATACCTTCACGTTTCAGAAGCAACACTCTTTTCTGGTTATCCGAGCTGTAAATGGATACGCAGATAACGGGATACTCGGCTTTGCGTGGGTCTGGCACTCTCGTGGATATGGGCGAGTAAACCTCTATGTCTATGGCTGCTCTGCGAAACTTGGGAGCAGGATACTCTAACAGTCTTGCCCAATCCTCAACGAATTGAAGCTCTTCAGCCGTGTCTTCCTTGAAAATAGCTTTTAGCTTCGCGAGTGTTTCTTCGGATTCTTCTAGAGTTTTTGGAACGAGATTACCGTTTTTTACTTCGTAAATCATTCCTGGCAAAAGTTGCCTGTCGTAAATATAGGATTGGTAATATTTTATTCTTGACTCCCAGACTTTAATGTCTTCAGGCTGAACTGGCGTGACTGAAACTTCTGGGAAGTCTTCTGGAATAATGTCCCTTATGGTGCCTTGTGGACGACCGCCTATGGCTAACGGGTCATTTGCCACGATTTTTGTTACTTGCACGTTCTTGTCAAGCAACGGGTCAAACTTTTTTTCGATTTCAAAATGATTAAAGCCTTCATGCTTCATAAGGCGGTCGATTTTCTCCAGTTCAATCGGTGAAAGGTTAGTGAGGCAATAGGGCTTGTGCCCTGTGTTGTCATACCAAAAGTAAATTTCGCCGCTTGCAGGGTCGTACAGTTTAATTAGCGCTTTTCTCGAACGTCCGTCGTAGGTTGCGGAAACGAAATATGACGGCAACAGATTTTTGGGTGCCACTGGAGGAAAAGCGCGACGTTCCTTTCCTTTTTCCTTTTTTTCAGTCTCTGGCATGACATCGGTGGTTTGAGGCGCTTCCGGTTTTTGTGTCTTTTCTTTCGAGGGGGGCTTTTGCGTTGGTGAATATTCTAGCAAGCTTTTCTGTGCCATCCCGCTTTCTCGCCCTCGGCTACTCTATAGGTGGCACAGACTAAAATCTTTACTGACTGCTTTACGCATTGCTTGTGATTGGGCGCTAGTGCTCTGTGGTGACTACCCCTCCCCTATAAATACCTTGAAGCTAGTTCACTTTGGTGCGCGGGATTTTTATTGAGCCGCTGCATGGCTTTAGCTGTGTGAAGACGTTGCTGAAAGACGCTTGGAAGGTTGCCATTGAAACCCTGAGTTGGATAGAGCTGCAGAAACTGAGCGAGCGCTTGGCGTTGGCGCGTACAGTTAAGCAGCTGGGCATTCGCGACCTTAACGCTGTTCGATATGCCTATGGATTGGTTGTTGAAACTGTCCGGCGGAAAAACCTGATAGACAAGTTTGTCAACAGTGTACTGAAGCCTAAGGAAATCAGCACGTTCAACATGGGTATTCAAGCGTTCCTGCGGCTTTATGTTTACCAAACCAGAATCGCAAAGCGCTGGTCTAAAATCGACCTGAAAGAAGCAGAAAACATCGCCAAGCTTGGCAGGGCGATTCTGGGGTGGAAATCCCTGATGGTAGTTGAGCCGTTTCTGGGTTTTCTGCTCACACGCCAGCTAGACCCGATTCTAAAAGTGACAGGCGCTGAGGAAAGGATAGGTCTCCAAACATTCCACCCCACTTGGTTCGTAAAATACTGTGTTAACCTTTTCGGGCGCCGTGA
>Ga0209427_10006490_pt1 | contig 13342 bp, 14 predicted proteins | sample DeeMarSWOR136_30_FD_187465 | JGI IMG/M metagenome (GOLD analysis project Ga0209427, IMG submission 187465) | Marine sediment microbial communities from White Oak River estuary, North Carolina - WOR-1-36_30 (SPAdes) (version 2) | ecosystem: Environmental > Aquatic > Marine > Intertidal zone >... | reverse complement strand
CCTTAAAAAGGCTCATCTGAGTTTTATTTTTCATTTTAATTACTTACCTTTTTATTAATTAATTCTTTTGTTTTCTTTAATCTGACAAAGTTTTCTCTTTCACTTTCCTCCAAAATTTCTTTAATCTTTTTAATTTCTATCTCTTGAGAGGGAATTATTACATTATTTAAACTATTTATCCGTCTATTAATATTTTTAAAATTAAATGCCAATTTAAGTAAAATATCTTCTCGTTCAGCTAATTGGATAATATTTGCAAAGAGATCTTTTAAAATTGGATATAAATCATCTAAATGAAAACTTGTATTTTCAAATGAATATGGTGGAAGTTTTTCTTCTCTTAAAAATTTGTAATCAATTTTAGGAACAAGATTTCCCAATTCTTTATAGTAATTAATATTAACTAAAACACCATATTGAATTTTACTTAAAATACTTATTAAATTAAAAATTTTTTTTCCATTTTCTCTGTATGCGAGATTTAATGTGATTAGTGCTATTCTAAATAGATTAAAATTTTTTTTCCTATATGATAAATATTGTTTCCAATATTTTCTGATTTGGAACATTAATTGTTCTCGTTTATACTCCAAGAAATTTACTCCTCTTTTAGCAAAATTCAATTTTTTCTGTAAATTAATAAAATTAGTCTTTGTTGGTTTTATTTCTCTAAAACTTATTGTCTACACCATTTATTTTTTATAATATTTATCTATAAATTTTTCATGAATTCTAAATAATTGGCTTTCTGAAAGATTTGATAAAGCTTTCCAAGCTAAATTTAATGTAGTAATAAAATTTCTGTTTTCGTTAAATTCTTGATTTAAAAAGATATTCTCAAAATCGCTACCAAATTTTAAAAGTGCATTTTGCTCGAAATTTAATCCCTCTAGTCCAATAATTGAAATAATATCTCTTACCTCAAGCGCACTAGAATAGGATGCTAATAATTGAGAGTTAATATCTGCATGATCTTCCCTTGTTGTTCTTTCGCCAATTGCATCCTTCATGAGTCTTGATATTGAAGCTAATACATCAAATGGAGGGTATATCCCTTTTTTATATAAATTTCGACTAAGGACCAATTGACCTTCAGTTATATAACCAGTAGTATCTGGTATTGGATGTGAAATATCATCATTAGGCATAGTTAAAATAGGTATTTGGGTTATAGTACCTTTTTTTCCAGTTATTTTGCCTGTTCTTTCATAAAGGGACGCAAAATCTGAATATAAATAACCAGGATATCCTTTTCTACTAGGGATTTCCTCTTTAGCAGAACTTAATTCTCTTAAAGCTTCTGCATAATTTGTCATATCTATCAATATAACAAGGACATGCATATCTTGTTCAAACGCGAAATACTCGGCAGTTGTTAAAGCAACCCTAGGTATTATTAATCGTTCCATGATAGGATCATCAGCAAAATTAATAAATGAGATAATATTTTGGATGGTTCCACTTTCTTGAAATCGCTTTAAAAAATAAATAGCTTCATCATGAATAATTCCAATTCCACAAAATACTATTAAAAATGGTTCTTCTGTAAGAACCTTTGCTTGAGTTACAATTTGAGCAGCTAATTTATTGTGAGGCATTCCCTGACCACTAAAAATAGGAAGTTTCTGACCTCTAATAAGAGTAAATAATCCATCAATGGCAGAAATCCCAGTCTGTATTATATCTGATGGATATTCTCTAGCAAATGGATTAATAGGTGCACCATTTATATCCAGCTCGACATCTGTTAAAATATTTGCTTCAATTACATACTTCTTATTAATATCAATAGGTTTTCCTAGTGAATTGAATGTTCGTCCAAACATATCATTTGAAATTTTTAACTTAAAAGAATCGTCTGTAAAAAAGATCTGACAATTTTTAGATGATAAACCTGATGTACCTTCAAATGATTCTAAAAGAATAAGATCTTCACTTATTTTGACAACTTGTCCAGTACGAGTATTACCATCATTGGTATAGATTTTCACAATTTCTCCATATTGAACGTCATGATTGTTTTTTAAAAAAATTAATGGTCCTATAATTTGCTGTATTTTTTTATAAATTATACTCATAATTTCCTTGAAACCTCGAGAGAGTATTTTAAATCATCAAGTGATTTTTTCAATTCTTCTTTTAAATTAGAGATCTTCTCAAGTTTATTATTAGGAATTGTCGGACCTATTCTAAGTATTTTGTTGATTATTTCAAGGTCTTTAATATATTCAATGATTATACCATTTTTTAATAGTTTACCCACTTCTTTATATAATAAAAGAATTAATTTAATATGCCCTAATAATTTTTTAACACCCGTAAAATTATCTATTTCATCAAATGCGTTTTGCATTAGAAAACTATTTCTTAACAGTCTGGCAATGAAAAGGACTAATCGTTGATCTTCTGGTAGATTTTCTTCACCTACTAGTTGGGTAATATTTTTTAATTCATTTTCTTTAGACAAAATTTCATTAACTTGATTTCGAATTTCATACCAATCTATATCAATTTCTGACCAATCAATATCACGTTCATACCACCAATCAGAAATATACTCAGGATAATTGGAATATGAAGTAAGCCAATTGATTGCAGGATAGTGCTTTGAATATGCTAAATTTGCGTCTAATGCCCAAAAAGCTTGTACAAATCGTTTAGTAGTTGATGTAACTGGTTCACTAAAATCTCCCGCAGGAGGAGAGACTGATCCAATTATTGATACTGACCCAAACTTTTCTTCTTCGGATTCAGAATGTCCTAATAATTTTACAATACCTGCTCTTTCATAAAAACTTGAGATCTTTGATGGTAGATAGGCAGGATATCCTTCTTCAGCGGGCATCTCTTCAAGCAAACCCGATATTTCCCTTAGAGATTCTGCCCATCTTGAGGTACTATCTGCCAATAGAGCAACATCGTAACCCATATCTCTATAATATTCAGCAATAGTTACTCCTGAGAAAATACTTGCTTCTCTTGCTGAAACGGGCATATTAGAGGTGTTCGCAATTAGGATAATTCTTTCTATTAATGGTCTTTGACTTTTTGGATCGATTATTTCAGAAAATTGTTTTAAGACATCAGCAATTTCGTTTCCTCTTTCACCACATCCCACAAATACAATTAGGTCTGCGTCACACCATTTAGCTAATGATTGTTGAATAACTGTTTTTCCTGTTCCAAATCCACCTGGGACTGCTACAGTACCACCTTTAGCTATAGGAAAAAGTAAGTCAATTATACGAATACCAGTAATTAGAGGTTCTTTAGGTATAATTCTACTTTCAAATGGTCGATTTGTAGTTACAGGCCACTTCTGTAACATAGTTAAGGATTTTTCTTTCTTTTTATCCTTGATTTTATATATTTCATCAATAATGGTATAATCTCCTTCATCTACTATAAAAGTCAATATACCTGAGTAACCAACCGGTAAAATTATTCTATGTTCAATTAAAGGAGTTTCTTGAACCGTCCCAATAACATCACCAGTAAGGACCTCATCACCGATTTTCCTTTTAGGCTTAAAATGCCATTTCTTCGTACGTGATAACGAAGGAATATCTAAACCTCTTGAGAGAAAACCTTTTTTTCCTGAAATGCGATATGCTTGATCTAATGGTCTTTGGATACCATCAAATACACTAGATATAAGACCTGGTGCTAATTCCATAGATAAGGGTTCTTTCATATTTGTTACTTTTTCATTTAATCTCAAATTGCTAGTATTTTCATAACATTGAGCAATTACATGATCAGAATAGATTTGAATTATCTCTCCTAATATATTATAGGAAGATATTTTAATTAAATCGTGAAGTTTTATTTTATCTTCAAGTCCTTTAACCTCTATAAGTGATCCATTAATAGCAGAGATATATCCTGATTTTATATCTTCAATTTCGCTAGTCATATCCTTTTAAATACTCCTTTATTGACAATTTCTTATTATTAATAAAATCTTCAAATTTTCTTTGAAGTTGGTTAATTTCTGATTCAGAAAATATTGTTGAAAACTGCCTTTCAATAATTGTTGAATTTTTTAATATAAAGGAATTAATTGTATAATCATAAGAAATATTATAATCATCGAGTATAACTTTAAATCCACCGCTAAAATCTTCGTCTGATTTCAGCAAATTTAGATCATTTTTAATAATTTCTTTAATCTTATTAGGCTTAGGATTAAAATACTCATAATCTCTAGTATTTAGGATGATCTTGACTTTAGGTGGTTTATCAATTACAGCCTTATTTTTTCTTAATAAGCTTAAAAAATATTTTATGTAATTGGAATAATATTCTGTAATATTTTGTTCAACTTTTTTTTTTAAATCCAATTCAAATTGGCCTAAAAGTTTATTTTTTAAATTTAAAACGTCTGCTTTTTCTTTTATCAACGTATTTGAAAGTGAATTATTTAAATACTGATCATAGACTTCAATAAAATGATTTTTTATTTTTTGAGAATTTTCTTCCAATCGCTTTAGGTGATTTTTTTTAATCTCAGCCTTTTGGAATAAAGTATTTTGATTTAATTCTTTAATTTTTTTCTCTGCTTTATCTATTAAATATAATCCTAAAAGACCAAATTGCTCTTTAATTTCTTTTTCTTCTGACATCTAAAATCTACACTTTAAGAAATTATTTTACCAATCGATTTTAATATTTTTGATAAGATAACATTTTGATCATCAGACGCTCTTCCAAGTATATCAGGTAGGTAAAAAACAAAGGGTTTTATATTATTTAATTTAAATTCAATTAAATACTGGATATCATCCTCAGATAAATTTAGTGAGATAATAATCATCCCAATATTTTCATCCTTTATCAAATTGTTAAAAAGTTCTTGGAATTCTTTAGGATTTTCAATAATATATCCTTCAATTCCTATTAAGCCCATCATTAATATAAATTCTTCAAATCCAATAGCATAAATCTTCTGATCAGTCATTAAATTCCAATCCTAATTTTTCTATAATATTTATAGTTAGTTGTTGTTTACTTTTCTCATAATTTAGTTCTATATTTTTTAGTTTATCCTTTAAATTTTTATTAAACGATTCAATTTCTTTTTCTACCACATCATTTATGGCTTTTAAAGCAGAATTGATTATAGTATGTTTCTTGTCAAGAGTTTCTTCAAGTGCGTGTTCATTTTCTTTACGTAACTCTTGTATCTCCATTAAACTTTCATTCTTTGCTTTCTCTATTAACTCTTGATATAATTTTTCAATTTCTTTAGACCATTCAAAAATTTTCATCTTTAACCCCTAACTCCTCATACTTTTCATGAAGTATCCTTATAACATTTGGCATGATATTGAATTTAATTTCTTTTTCTTTATTAATAATTATTTCCAGAATTTTATAAATTGTTAAATATTCGAAATCGTCAATCTTAATTTTATTTTTTTTAAAGTAATAATCTTGATAAAGCCCTTCAAGAGACCATCTTAAATGTTTTCTAATTAATTGAGTATTAATCCCAAATTTCTTCAATTGAGGTATTTTTTTGTAATAGCTTTCAAGTTTTGAAATAAATTCTTTAAGATCTATAAGGGGCAATAATTCATTAATTTTTTCTCTGTTAAAAAATAAATAATTATCGACAAAAAATTGTTTCAATAATTTTTTATCCACTTTATTTTGGATTCCGCGCGAAATGATTCTTAGATTATAAATTTCAGTCTTATATTTAATGAATTCAGGAATTAAATCATTTTCCTTTCTCTTATATAATTTCCCACTTAAATCTAAATTCTCATAAAATAATCGATCTAAAAAGGATTCGAGTACAAAAATTTGGTGATTATCTTTAAAGTAAAGAAGTCCCTCCCTAATTGCTTTATTATATTTAGTATTTTTCATATATAATTGAATCTCGTCTAAGGACGTTATTTCAAGAAGATTTTCAATAAAAACCTTCTTTTCTAATAGCTCTTCTACTAAAAAGTTCACTCTTTTTGATTTTTCTTTCTTATTGAGTCCTGTTATAGAACCTAAGATGATTTGTTTAATATTAGTTATTTCAAATTTTAAAAGCAATGCTCTTAAAAAAATACGCATATTTTCAGGAGAATAATATAAAATCTTTCCTATTAATTTAATATATACATCAAAAAGTGCTTGCTCGATTTCTACTATCGTGTTCTCTTTTATGCTTATATCTGGATAATAAGGACTGATATATTCAATAAATTCCTTAATAGTCTTTAAATCATTTAATTTTTTCAAAGAGTTCACATCCATTATTAATTGTTTAATTGAACTCATTTTAATATATGTGTAAGCATAAGAAGGAATAAGTATACCCGTTAGTAACACCAGTTAATGAAATTATTAAAATTTAAATTAAAGGTTATTTATTCTGCTAGGCAGGTGGAGAAGGAATCTTTGTCCATAGTAGAATAGCTACTATTAAGCCATATACTGCTAATGCTTCGGCTAGTGCTACTACTAAAAAGGCTTTAAAGAATGCTTCTTCACGTTCAGTTAATGCTGAAATTGCGGCTGTACCAACAGTTTTAATCGCAAAAGCACTTCCTAATACTGAAGCACCGACAGAAATTCCTGCAGCTAATGCTAAAACTGCTGAGGTAATAGAATTATAATAATTAAATACGTCTGTTTGAGCTGCAACAAATTTCACCAATCCATTAGTGGAAAGAAAAACTGTTGCAATTAAAAATATTTGGAATAGTCCAAGCAATAAATAAAACTTTTTCTTGCCATTCATAATTTTCTCACATAACTTTTACTTTAAAAAGAAAATCTTTTTTATAAGAAATAAAAAATTAATGGCGTAAAAGTTTTTCTAAAAATAATTCTCTTTTTCCTAATTTGTTACAAATATGAAAAAGATCTTAATTAAAGAATTTTGTAGATTATTGATATAATAACACTCTTATTCTATCCGCAATATCGTGAATACGGTCTGCTAATTGTTCCAATAAAACAATACTATCTCTAATTCTCAAAAGGATTCTTATATCCAAATCTTGGTTAGAATATAAATGTTCAAGAAATTGACGATAGGTAGTGTCAATTTGATTTTCAATTTCATGAATGGTAGTAGTTTTTTTAAAAACCAATTCTGGTTTATCTCTTAAATTTTTAATGGTTTTTTTTAATTCATCCGCCATTTCCATTATTTGGTTTATTAATTTATGATATCTGTTTTTTATTTCATTAAATTTTTCATCAGATAAATTAATTTTATCGAGCATATCCACAAATTCAAGAGGATAATTAATAATGTTATCCAAACTTAAAATTAAGGCAATATAATTACCTAAACCCTGAGCACCTGCTTCTGCGAATTTTTGAATTAATTGTATTTTTAGATCATCTCCTTCTTCCTCCGATATTTGCATCTTATTTTTCTTTTTCTCTAAATTTTGTGTATTGGAATCATAATCTTCGGACCATGCCTTGTAATACACCGCCATATCACTTAAAACAGAATACATTATTCTTGAATGCTCAATGAGCATTGTAACTATCTCTTCTTTCATTTTTCGATTGGATGACATTTTCAGATTCACTAAAATTTTTATATTCTATTAATATTATATGATCAGATAAATAAAAATCATCAGTATCATAAAAAGTTTAATTTCTTAAAGAATTAAATCCTCAATTTTTAAAAAGAGTTAAGAGGATCATTACCTAATGCGGGTTTACTTTAAAAAACTTAAAAATTAGATCACAGAACGTAGATTAAAAGTAAAATAACTTCCAAGGTGTTATTAAAATAGAATGGGACTAAAATCAACATTTAAAAAATGGAAAAAGTATTCAGAAATGTCTGATTTGGGTATTATCGCACGTCGAAAATTTTTTAATAATTGTTTCGATGGAGCTTTAACATGTGCAGGCATAGTAAGCGGAGTTTTTGTTTTATTTTTAGCGGGAGTAAGTAGGAATACTCCAGGAAATGTAGTTGTTTTAGGATTCTCAACAGCTCTCGCAATTGGTATAAGTGGATTATGGGGAGCTTTTCTATCTGAAGAAGCTGAAAGAAAAAAAAAACTAATTGATCTTAAAAGGGATATGGTAATTCTAGAAGAACATGAAGATGAGAGTAATGTTGATATCCTTGATAAAGAAAAGCTAGAAATAGTAAAGAAAGTAATGGAAGAGAGAGAAATTAATAAAGCGATGGTTATACCGATTAAATTCGGTGATCCAGAAAAGAAGCGCCATGTTTTAATTCCCAACAAAACTGAGAGAATTAAAAAGAAAAATAATAGAACTCTAATCGAACACGCAGAAAATTTTGCTACAATTGTCGCTTCTTTAGTTGATGGAGGCGCTCCTGCATTAGGATCTACACTTCCATTAATCCCATTTTTCTTTGGAAAAGAATTGGGTTTATTTCATTTCATTTTCTCTTACTCTATTCTCATTGCATTATTAATTTATTTAGGGGTGTTTCTAGGTAATATTTCTGGGCAAGGTCGTGTAAAATATGCATTACATCTTGTGACAGCAGGAATAGTCACTCTTTTCGTATCGTTATTATTAAGTATAGCAACAGGAAACTTATAGAAAGAATCTGTTATAATGATTAGGATGTGAATTTCTAAGAAAAGATAATTTGAGGAAATGTAGCTAAATTAACAAATTAACGTTTTTTCGATGGTTAATTTGCATTTCTTATGTTTAGGTTAAAGAGAATATTCTATATAAAATGTTAGAAAAAATAAGAACTTACGCAAGAATTACTAAATTATGGGCAATTGCTCGTCGTTATTTTGTGAACAACTTTTACGACGGGATGCTTACTGTCTTAGGAATTTTATTAGGATTTTTTATAGTTATTATTAATGGAAACCAAACCACAATTGAGAGCAACCTAGTTATTCTAACAGGTATAGGATCTTCAATATCTATGTTTGTCTCAGGTATGTCTGGTTCTTATTTATCAGAAAGAGCAGAACAAAAAAAAATGAAGATGGAATTACACAAGGCTATGGCTTTAAACAAACTTGATATAGATGATTCCAATCCATTTCTAGAATTAAGTGAAATTGAAAAAGCAATGTTGATTAAGATTAAAAAGAGAAGATTGCTTAGAAGGAAAAGGGCATCTGAAGAGAATCAAAAGAAAACTAAAACAATTCAAGATAAAGCGGAAAGATTTACCAGTATAGTCGTAGCTATTGTAAATGGCAGTTCCCCTTTTTTTGGTGGATTAGTTCCATTAATTCCTTTCTTCTTAATAGAAGCAGCTACTTTTTTCACCTTTATAACTTCCTTTTTCATAATCTTGATATGTATTATTTTACTGGGAACTTTTTTAGGATTTATATCAAAAGAATCAATTGTTAAAAATATAATTCAGATGGTTTTTGCTTTTCTAGTAACTATTTTAATCTCATTCCTATTACTGCTTTAATTTTAAATATAACATATACCATAAATTTAAAATTTTTAAATCACTTTCTTACAAAAACTACACATGGATAAAAAGTTAAATTGAAAACGTTTATTGGTATTGATATTGGTTCATTGGCTACTAAAATCGTCTTACTTAACGATAGTAAATTAATAGATCATCGTACAGAAAGATCCACTTACGACTTTAAAAAAATAGGGCATAATTTATTTGAGGATCTTTTGAATAAAAATAATCTCAAGAAAACTGACGTTTATGTAATGAGCACAGGATATGGTCGGAATACAATAGATATTGCGAATGATCGTGTTACAGAAATTACTGCTCATGCAAAGGGTGCTCAATATTTTTTTCCCGATGCTCATTCTGTAATAGATATAGGAGGCCAAGATAGTAAAGCAATTGTGATGTCGACTAAAACAGGTAATGTTGTTGATTTCCAAATGAATGATAAATGCGCTGCAGGAACGGGTCGCTTTTTAGAAGTGATGGCACATGCTTTAGAGGTACCAATTGATCAATTCGGGGATTTAGCTCTTAGATCAAATAAACCAGCTTCCATAAGTTCCACTTGTACCGTCTTTGCTGAAAGTGAGGTTATAAGTCTTTTTGCAAGAGGTGCTTCAAAAGAAGATATAGCTAGCGGAATTCATAAGTCCATTGCTCGAAGAGTGGCTGGAATGGCTAAAAGAATCGGGGTTGGACCAAAATTAGTTTTTTGTGGCGGAGTAGCTAAAAACCCAGCAGTTAAGAAGTATTTAGAGGTCGAACTCGGTTATGAAATTGTTAAACCTGAATTTCCACAACTTACGGGAGCGATTGGAGCAGCTCTAATTGCTCAAGAGAGTAATAATAAATAATTAGGTTGAAATTCTTTTAGACTTCAATATTCTTATTTATATTTTAAATTGGTAAATCTTTAAAAAGTATCATTATTTTTCAGATTAAAATCTTTTGACTACAATATTTAGAATTATGAATGATTCTGGATTTTTAACTGATTTCTCATTATTCTTAAAACAAAAAAAGCAGGAAGGCATCAAAGTTATTGCCTTTTTAGCTCATGATAATATTCCAGAAGAATTGATTGATGCTGTGGGATTTTTTCCCCTAAGAATAATGTTTGGGGGAAATGATGATTTAATGACAGCTAGCCACGATTATTTACCTCCCTCAACCTGTGCTTTTGCTCAAACTTGTATCGGATTATTTTCAATTAAACCAAACGAGTATGATTTTTTAGATTTTGTAGATTACTTTATAGTTTCAAATCACTGCGTATCTGATATTTGCGCTTCAGAAGTCATTTCTAAATATAATAACATACCTCGTTTGAATTTTTATGTCTCTTATACTAAAAATGAAAATAGTTTGAAATATTTCAAATTAGAATTACAAGATTTTAAAGAGCAACTTGAAAAAGTAAGTGAAAAAATAATATCTGATGAAATTTTGCTAAGAAGTATTAAAAAATATAATAATTTTAAAAAAATACTTTCTGAACTTTATGATTTAGAAATGTTGGGTTCAAAGAAATTAAAAATAATTCAAAAAGCATTACTAATGGGACCTGATTATAGTGATGAGTTAGAAAAAGAAATTGAGAAAATCAAAACGAGTCCCCCTTTAAAGTCTCAAGATTTAAAAAATATCCTACTTACGGGTTGTTCTATTTTTATCAATGATGAATTAATTGATTTAATAGAAAATGGAGGCGGAAATATAGTATTTTTCGATACATGGATTGGTAATCACTATAATTCGCAAATAATTGAAGAATCAGTAATTAACAATAGTAAAAATCCTCTAGATCTTCTTGTATATAGATTTAAGAATAATTTGTATGGTGATCATTCTGTTTCTAATTACTTACAGAATAAAATTTCCCTTATTGAAGAATTCTATCGAAATTACCAAGAAAAAACGGGTCAAAAATTAGGAGTAATAAATCACATAATAAAATTTTGCGACCATATGTCATTAATGTCTTCATTTTTAAAGGATAAATTACAAGAAAAAGGAATTCAAGTTTTAAACTTAGAAAGAGATTATTCACGAGCTAATCGTGGCCAATTATCGACGAGAGTTGAAGCATTTTTAGAGATGATATAAAATATGAGTTTAGTTGCTGATGAAATTATTAGGTTCACCTCTGTATTGAAAATTGCTTATAATTTTTTAGCTGGAAGAAATTATTTAAAGAGAAAAAAATTTAGGGAAAAGAAAAAACTTATAGCAGTAGCATTACCTTTTTCGGATCTAGCTTTTGTTGCAGGTGGAATCCCTGTGTTTCCAATAAGAATGCAGATTTTTGAAATCAGTAGATATCTTGCATATCTAGGATCTGCGTCCAGCCTTTTTGGTTGGAAAAATGTTTCGAATTTTCTTGGATTTGCTAGAAATTTAGGGATTGCAGAAATCAGTAAATTAATTGATGATATTATTGAAGATGTAATTGAAACAATCAATAATAAATATAATGAGATGTATGATCTTGGAGTTGAATCTGGAGTTTCAAGTGATTTCTGTTATGGCCTAAAGAGTTTGGAAGGTATGCATGTTTCTAAGGGAAAAAATGTAGATGCTTGTCTTAATGTAACTATTCGATGCAGTGCTTATAATAAGTATTTAGAATCATTACAACTTATCAATGAAAGACCAAAACAAATTTGGCTAGATATTCCCCCAAGAAATATTGGAAATTCTTTAGAACTTTTACGAGGCAATATCTCAAACACCATAAAAGAGTTGGAAGATCTGACCGGTAATACAGTCTCCGATAACAATTTACGAGATCATTTTAAATTGGGAAATGAAATAAAAAGATCCTATAAAACGATAATATATGATATAAGTGCATCAGATTTTTATCCCTGTAATCCCGCAACCTTTAGTGAAATTATGTCGCTTTTAAACATTACCTTTCAAGATTACAACTCTAATGCAATGAGATATAGAGATAATATGGTATCACTTGTAAACGAAATGCAAGAAAGAATAAGGAAAAGAATTGGAATGGACGTTAGAGAAAAACCGCGAATCTTCGTAACACCAATGTTTGGTGGGTGGGAACCAAAAAGTCATGAAATTATTTACGAACTTGGAGGAAGAGCATTATATGCAGATTGGGAAATGGTAAAACTACTCGAAGAAATTCCCATTTCAAATCATTTAGATCCCGTAGAGGGTTATGCTCAATTCCTTTCAAATGCTACAGAAACGGGAATAGGGTGTGATAATGATAAATTAACAGACTCCTATGTTAGAATGGCTAAAAATCTAAATGCTGATGGTCTTGTTTTTTTCCAATTATTCGGTTGTCATTCTGTATCAAACTGCTACACTATGCTTAGAGAAAAAATCCGACGAGAACTTGAAATTCCCATAACAGCAATCACGTTTAATAAAATTGGGGAAAATGTAGAGCAAGTAAAAACACGTCTTGGAGCATTCATGGAAATGTTCAAATAATTAATGTTTTTGCCTTACTAATTTTTTTTTTGCTATGCTCCAATAGAATTGAAAGCATTATTTTCATCAAAATAATACCTCTGATGAACTCAACAAAGAATTCGAAAGATTGATATTTTTCGCTTCATGATTATGGATTTATTTCGTGATATTTATCAGAACATTAACTTTCTTTTAGAATGGGTTGTTAAAAAGTATTTTTTATATTTTTCTAAATCTTCATGTATTTCTTCTAATTGTTCATTTTCTAACATTCTATTGAAAAAATTCAATACTGACAAATATAGTTTAGGGACAAAAGTATCAACTTGAGAAAATTCATATGCTAGTTCTTTTATTGAAGCAAAGTCTATTTTTAAATCAATTTCTCTATTTTTTACTTTTTGAAGTATCTCTTTTTCAAGTCTTCTTCTTGAAACATTACTCCATATCAATTCATATACAAAATAATTAACTGCTTGT
>Ga0209427_10006489_pt1 | contig 13343 bp, 12 predicted proteins | sample DeeMarSWOR136_30_FD_187465 | JGI IMG/M metagenome (GOLD analysis project Ga0209427, IMG submission 187465) | Marine sediment microbial communities from White Oak River estuary, North Carolina - WOR-1-36_30 (SPAdes) (version 2) | ecosystem: Environmental > Aquatic > Marine > Intertidal zone >... | reverse complement strand
AGGCATCTCAACACGTTTGGTTTCTTTGAAGACTATACCAGTTTTTGAGCGGAAAAAGATATGAAAATTTTAGATATATGCTCCGCTACCGTTCCTAACGGCAATTTTGGGACTTCTTGTCGAGTAGACTTTTGGTCAACAAGAAGGTATGATAAATTCCCTTATATTCGGTTTTGAGGGAATTTTCATTTGTATGCCCTTTAAGGAGTTAAACAATTGTATCTAATTTGATTATTTGAGCGCTCAGATGGATGAAGCCGAAAAGATCTTTTACTCAATATTTAAGACCCCCATACCCTTGTCGCTTAGGGAGAGATTCCAAAGAGCTTCAATGATTTTGTCTACTGGCTATACACAGGAAGAACTGGCAGAACACGATAGAGCCGTAAATAGAGTAAACGATTTGGAAGCTTTAGAGTTGGTTGCCAGACATACCAAGAAATTTCCTCTTCTTGTCGTGAAACTTCATTTAATGATTTATCTTGCAGAAACATTGCCAGAATACAGGAGTTTCTACATCAACAGAAATGATACTCCATATAAAGGATGGGGTTTTCTTTTTTTAAGCAGTGTGAGAACGATTCTAAAGTTTCTGAAAGGATTCCTTCTGCTGGCTAGATTAAAAATATGAATGAAGTCTTGATAATCGGATCCGGTATCTCAGGAATTTCTGCGGCCTTGTGTCTCGCTGATCAAGGAATAAGAACTTGTATTTTAGATGTTGGTTTTGAGCCCCCTCAACAAGAGAAGATAAATATTAACCTGTATGATTTTTGTGATAAGAATGACTGTTTTGATCTCATGATCGGAGAAGATTTCGAGGGGCTTCATAATCTGGACCGGCGAAAAAAAAACATCCCTGCAAAGCTAACGGCTCCAAGAATGAGGTTTGTCATTGATCGCGCACAGGAGTTATCTCCGGTCAAGGAAACCAATTTTCAGCTTATACAGAGTTTTGCAAAGGGCGGATTAGCTAATGCTTGGGGCGCTGGACTGATGCGGTATAAGAGCAGAGACCTGAAAGGTTTTCCTGTGGATGAGGGTGAGTTAGTTCCCTATTACGAAAGATTAACAAAAGAGATCGGAATAAGCGGAGAGAACGATGATCTGACTCCATATTTCGGCCAAGATGACTTTCTCCAGAGACCACTAGAGCTTTCAGCAAATGCTTCTGAGATATTACGTAACTATTTTAAGAACAGGAAGAAGCTAAATAAACAGGGTGTTTTTGTTGGAAGACCGAGGCTTTCTGTGTTATCAGAAGAGAGGGAAGGAAGGAGATCTTGTTCTTACACCAATCTCGAATTCTGGCAGCCTCACTTATCTTGTATTTATTATCCTTCTTGGACTCTTGATAGACTGATCGATAGGGGAGATGTGATATATAGAAAAGGCTTTCTGGCAAAATCATGGTATCGTCAAGAGAACGCCATTGTGGTTGTTGCAGAGTCAATCCCTGAGAGGAAACGATACTCTTTTAAATGTAGAAAGTTGGTGCTGGCCGCAGGAGCTGTAGGTAGTGCAAAGCTTGCTCTTGCCTCACGAAAAGACTATCAGTCAAAGCTACCTCTTCTCGATAACTCAGCCCTCCAATTCCCCTTTATCTTTCCTCGGCGAATAGGCAAAAAAATTGAAAAGCATTCTTTTGGATTGACACAATTGATTTTTGTCTACGACTCAAAAAAACATGACTGTCTGACTCAAGGAAGCATTTTAGAAATGACATCCCCGGCTAGAGCCGAATTGTTTGCCAGTTTTCCCTTCGCGGCAGCGGACAATTTGCGGATGATCAAATACACTCTCCCGGCATTGGCAGTTATGCAACTCTATCTATCAGTCCCTCCCGAAAAATCTGCTTCCCTTTCTCTGAACAAAACAGGAGCGCTGGAGATCGTTGGAGAAAAGGTAGAGATTAGCAAAGAACTGATAAGAGACATAATCAAGATATTCAGGAGCTTGGGTGCCTATACATTTCCCTTTCTTGTCCAGAGGGTACCGAATGGACTTGGCATTCATTATGCAGGAACTCTGCCAATGGTCAAACTTCCCAAAAAATTATATCAGTGCACCAAATTTGGAGAGCTGTTCGCAGAGCCTCATGTGTATGCGGTTGATGGTTCGGTATTTCCAAGCTTGTCGGCTAAGAACCATGCTTTTGCTGTCATGGCCAACGCTATGCGAATAGCCGATCATATTGCGAAAACCTTGCGAGGGTAGGAGATGAAAACAATTCTCATTTCTGGAGCCAGCGGATTTATCGCCAGACATTTAGCGAAAGCATTGAGAAATCCAGGAATCAAGATAATAGGAATAGAGGTCGAACCCAAGCCCATTAGACATTTTGATGAAATTTATGAAGGGAAACTTTTAGAGCCTTTAAAAGATGTGCTCGATAAAGAGAAAGTAGACGTCTTCATCCATTGTGCTTATCATATGGGAAAAGATGAGTACAAGACAAATGTTACAGGAACCATTTTATGGGCAAAACAGGCCCAAAAGAATAATGTTCCCCTTCAAATACTTGTAAGCTCAATATCTGCTCGAGCAGATTCCTTATCTGTTTACGGTTTGTTGAAATACGAAACAGAAAAATGGTTCATCCAGAACGATCAAGCTGTTATTCGACTAGGTCTTGTGATTGGCGACGGAGGATTATTTCAAAGAATGGTTTCAATGGTCCGAAAATGGCCCATTCTGCCTCTCCTTAATAGAGGAAAGTCATCTGTTTATTTTGTAGGTATCAAAGACGTATGTGATGTTATAAGAGATTTAGCTTTGAGGGGAGATTTCGTCCGAAAAGGATCCGTATGGAATTTTTTCCAGCCAAATCCAGTGATCCTTCGGTTGGTTTTGCACGAAATAAAAAAACAGTATGGATTGTCCTGTATTTTCATTCCTGTGCCGTATCGACTTGTTTTAAATTCAGTTCTCTTATTGGAGAGGATTCCGTTCCTGAAACTTAAAATAAACAGCAACAACATTAAAGGTACGAGACAAAATGACAACTTGGATCTCGATTCTGATTTTTGCCATCTCGGATATAGAGAATCAAGCATCAAAGTTTTGATTCATAAAAGCGTTCAAGTCAAAGAGCAAATATTACCATAGGGATTGGGGTTCAAAGTTGGATGAGAGGGCCTTATTCCTCGATTGCTGGTTCAAATTGACAAAGAGAGGGATGTTTCTTATAATCAGTCTTAAATTTTTTTTCATCTTCCACCGACACTGCGGATGAAAGTTTTACTTATTAATCCTCCGTCAAAAAGCCTCATACGCACCTTCGCACCTGACTGCATTACCGAAGAGATGGGTTTTTATCCTCCGATGGGTCTGATGTATGTCGCCTCCTATGCTTTGGAGGCATTCGGGAGTCGCTTCCAAATCGAAATACTGGATGCACAAGTGGAGAGAATAGACAATAGAGCACTCGAAAAATACTTAGAGAAGAAAAAGCCTGATATAGTTGGGATCACATGCATGACATTTCTTATAGTAGACGCTTTAAAAGTTGCCCGAATCGTCAAGAAGATCAAACCTGAGACCTTAGTGATCATGGGAGGAGTCCATCCTACGATTTACCCAGAAGAGGTCACCCTGCAGCCTGAAATAGATGGAGTTGTCATAGGGGAAGGAGAAATAGCCTTCAGCGAACTCTTGGATGCTCTTTCCAAGGGAAAAAGTCTTTCAGGAATAAAAGGAGTCGGTTATAAAGAGAATGGCCGCGTGGTCATAAATCCTCAAGAAAAATTCATCCAAGATTTGGACAGTCTCCCTATTCCAGATAGAAAACTGTTGCCCTATAAAAAATATTATAACCTCTTAGGCTCAGGAAAGGAGATCATGACAGGTCTCTTAACTTCAAGAGGATGTCCCCATGATTGCATTTTCTGCACCTCACATTATGGACGGATTTGCCGGATGCGATCTCCTGAGAATGTTGTCAAAGAAATTGAAAATTGTGTGGCCATGGGTATTACTGATTTTAATGTTATTGATGATACCTACACAATCAGCCGGAAAAGAGTTATATCCATCGCTGATCTAATCCTTCAAAAGGGATTGAAGATCACTATGGATGTTAATGCACGTGTTGACCAAGTCGATCAAGAAATGTTGGATAGATTAGCCCAAGCTGGATGCAACAGAATCCGATTTGGTGTCGAAAGCGGAAATCCGGAGGTCCTTAAAAACTTGAAAAAAGGAATAAGTCTCAATCAGGTGAGAGAAGCCTTCAAGATGGCTAAAAAGGCTGGTATGATCACTTTTGCCTACTTCATGCTGGGATCACCAGGTGAATCAGATAAGGAAGTTAAACAAAGCATCAGATTGGCAAAAGAAATCAATCCTGACTTTGTTCAATTCTTGATAACAACTCCTTTTCCTGCATCAGAGCTTTATAAAATGGGGCTCGATAAAGGGATTCTCAAGCACGACTACTGGAGAGAGTTCTCTGCGAATCCTAACAACACATTCATTCCTCAGTGGTGGACAGAGAATTTCACCCCCCAGGAAATGGTAAAATGGCAAAAAAAAGCACATCTGAGATTCTACTATCGTCCAGAGTACATCTGGGGGCAGCTAAAGAAAGTGAAATCCTTCAAGGAATTGAAGAGAAAAGCACAAGCAGGGATCAGGATTCTATTCGGATAAAATGAAAACCGTATCCATCATCATTCCCGTTTTTAATGAACAAAACACCATCCTCAAGGTGGTTAAAAATGTTGCCCAAATTGATATCGATAAGGAAATCATCATCGTTGATGACGCTTCGACCGATAATACCCCTGAATTTCTAAAAAGAGCTGAGAATGACCACAGGATTAGACTCATCACCCACCCTAAGAATCTTGGAAGAGGAGCGGCGATCCGGACAGGCTTGGAACACGCACAAGGGCAGATAATCATATTTCAGGATGCTGATCTCGAGCTCGCACCCTCCAATTATCCAAGATTGATCGAGCCTATTTTGGAGGGTGAAACAGAGGTCGTGTTTGGCTCTCGATTTCTAGGGAAAGGCTTCATACAAGGGATGGGGATCTCCTATTATATCGGAAATGTTCTCTTAGCAGAGTTGACGGATATACTTTTCAAAAAGGCCAGACTTACCGATGTCCTAACCATGTTCCAGGTGACAAAGACGGAAATCCTTAGAAGCTTAGACCTGCAAAGTAAGCGCTGGGAATTTCCGATTGAGATAATGACAAAATTATTGAGGAGAGACTACAGCATCCTCGAGATTCCCGTGGAGTATGTTCCAAGGTCAAGAAAGACGGGAAAAAAGATCAGCTGGAAGGCGTTTTTCCCCTGTCTTTTCACGCTGGTAAAATACAGGTTCTCAAAAAAATTTTGATACAAACCCGAGAGAGTCCTCAAGAACATTTTACTCTTTCTGGATGGAAACCTTATCAAACCGAAGTGTGAAATTGCCCGTCTTATAGACCCTGAACACAATATCTGAAGGCTTCTCTAGTCTCAAACCGAGATGAAAATTATCGTAGCTCCCGGTAGAAGAAAAATCGTGAGCCCGGAGGGTTTTTGTCGATAAAATCCGTTTTCTTTTCGAATCAGCAATATCGATCTTCAGAATGTCTTCTTTTCCCCAAACTTTTTCTTCAACCGTCAAGGAGAAAGAGACATCATAATCTCCAGGGGGATAGGACTTCACTGGGAATTGGATGAGGCCGTTCTGGCTCTTTTCTGCGGCAAAAGAAAAATTACCCGAGGCCCTTTCATCGAAGCGAGGAATTCCTTCCTCTCCATAAAACGTTTCCCCCTCGAGTGTGTCGGTGATTTTACTTTCCTTGAGAGGGGATGGATTGAGATCATAGAATTCGAAATATCCTTTCCAGAGTGAATATCGAGCGACGATTTTTGCTCTCTGTAGGGCTCCTGGAAAATTATGCTCGTACATTCTTTTTTCATTAAAATAATCGAGAACAAACAGATGGGTAATTTTGTACTTTCGGAGGAAGTCTAGACCTTTGTTTATGTAGCCAGTGGCGTAGGCATGACCTTTGTGCCGATTCTCTAGGGTGATCAATGGAGCTATCAACCCACCGATTGTCATCTGGTCATAAGCTTTTCCCAGGTCCTGGGATATATTTTTAACATCATGGCGGGCAGAACAAGCCCAGATGATATAGGGCTTTAAGTTGAAGATTAAGGAGCTAACAACCAAAAGGATCAGGGTGATTTTTTTTAGGATACTGGGGATAGGTATTTTCAGGTCCTTGGGCCAAAATCTGAATACCACATCAATGATCACGATGAAGGCGAGACTCGCCCCGAGAATAAGAAAGGACTGTTTGCGCATAGCATTCAAGGTCAAAGGTCTTGATTTAAGAATGATAAGACCGCTGAGAGGAAAAAGAAACCAGACATAGAGGAATACGTACAGGAGATAAGATATTTTTTGGGGCTTCCCGATGGAATGAATCTGCATAAATTCATAAAGAGCCACCACGGTTAGAAAGACAATAGGAAGGACCAGCGGGACAGCATGTCGCCAGGGCTTGTAATAAATCACCGAACCATATATAAAATTTGAAACCACCCAGAATCCCGAGATCCAGGTGAACAGAGAAATCTTTCGAGGCCGCCTTACTGCCGTATACATCAAGAAGGGGAGAAAGAGACTGCACAGGATAGTCTGAACTGGCATGCCCATCAAATAATTGAGAGGCCTTCCCCAAAAATTTTTAAAGGCTTGTTGCAGGCTGTGAGGAGTTAACCACTTGAAGTTGTCCCGAGAAATATCCTGAAATAATTCTCTGTGAGGGAGGTAAAACAGGAAGAGCCAGACTAAAAAAACAGAGGCCATTCCGAGCACAAAAAATCCTAGATATGACAGCGTGATTTTAAGGTTCTTTCCCGTCTGAAAGAAATTATAGAAAAGCACGCCTAGAACGATGGAGGGGAGGATGAGAAGAAACGTTCCTTTGATTGTGAAGGAGAGAAAGCACAACACACCTGCGAGGAAAAAAATGTATCTTTTTCCTCTGACTTTCATAAGCAACCAGACCAGCAGAACAGTTGAAAAAAGCATAGGCATGATCCGGACCGCTATCCGGCTGAACATGAGGAATTGAAAGTTCGTTCCTAGAAGCAGTACCCCAATCAAAGCAAATGTTTGGTTTAAGGATCTTTTGAGTATAGAGAAAACGAAAACGAGGATCAGTAAACTAAAAGCAGCGGGGACGATGTTCATTTGAGCGATTCCGACACCGAAGACGAAAAAGACGAGGTAGGTTATGATGTGGGTTAAAGGGGTGACATACATTAAATTCCATTCATCCGTTTTCCATGTGCCGAAGACGATTTTGTTGTGTGCATTGAAAACGTAACCCCCTGGGTCTGATAGATGTCCTATGCTGATCGGATCGAGTGTTTTTGGGGGGTCGGCATCGAGGTGAATAAAACGAATGGAGAGGAGAAGGCTGAAGATAAGGATCGTGACGAGTAACTGTCTGGTTGGAGTCAGCTTAAGTGCCATTTTTTCAATCTATTATCACAAGTATTTGAATGCTGTCAACGAAGTAGCCTTACAATTGTTTTTGCCCTGAGCCGATTTTTTAAAGGATAGATATATTTATATCTTTACAAACGAGTTTTTTAGCTGTATATAATGAAGGACAAAATTAAGGAGGAGGACAAATGAGAAAATTTTGTATCGCATCTGTAATGATTCTATTGTTTGCGATTCCAGTCCTGAATCAAGTTGCTCAGGAAGCAGAATTCGAGCCCGAAGAGGTAGACTTTGGAGAGTATGTCATAGGCCATGTTCCGGTTCAGCCCCAGATTCAATCTCCAGATCACAATCCTTATGTGAAGGCCCTTTGCATTGGACTCGCCAATTTATTGCCGGATCGTTCGGATTGGGCCATTTTGGATTTTGCGACCTATTGGGCAAGCAGCCAGGATTGGTATATCGTGTTTGTCGTGGTTAACTATTCGAATCAGGATGTCAAGGCTGTTGTCGAGATGGAGATGATGTACAATGATGGAAATAATCGCTTCTACAAAAAATCCAAAAAAACTATCAGATCCGGAGATATCATGCTTTATTACTATGATGTGACGTCTAAAGTCAGAAATGGGATCGAGGACTTTTTTACTGTAAATGGCCGCCTTTGGGGAGCCGGAATGGGAAACACAAACGAGGTTCAGACGCAGATTTTAATTTATTAGTGCAATTTTCTCATAAGATTTAATCTACTGTAGTTCCGAGAGTGCAAGCATCTTTATTTCCGTGATAATTTCTTTGGAAGTCAGGCAGGCTGCATCCCCTGGCTAGGGGGGGACGGTCTTCCTATTCGTACTACACGAAAGGTCTAAAAACCCATCGATTCAGATGGCCGTTCCAGCATCAGGAATGTTTTAAGGCATTCTCTTGGTGATAAATTTCCAGAGATACTCTTTGGGAACGCCGAGAAATCCTTCCCTCCACACCCGGTCACAGCGAGCACAGGTTTTGAGCTCTTTGATGCTTCCTTCAGAGAGTTTTTGTCGAAGAAAGCGCATTTCCTTTCCGTTCCAGATCTCTATCAAAGAGGACTTTTTGACATCTCCTACGATGAATTCACCGAAAAAATCCTGAGTGCAGGGAAGAACCTCCCCATTCCAGTAGATGATCAACGCATTCCATGGAAACGGACAGATCGAATACTTTTTCCCACGTCTTTCTTTTTCTATCCGGCCAGCCCAGTTGTGCATTTCCTTCAGAACAAAGCTGTCTAAAGGTAGGTCGCCGAATTGGCGCAGGAATCGATCCCTTGCCTCTGGAAACCCTTGTTTGTTCTGGGCGGTGAAATCAATGACCTCGATGTTTGTGCGCGGCTTTTTGGAACGGGTCTCTTTTTTTATCTCCAGGAATCGTATGATATTGGCCACTGTTCTATCGAAACTTCCACCTCTGCGGATTTTTTCGTATGTCTCCTTGTCGAATCCATCAAAGGAAAAGGAGATTCGGTCCAATCCAGCCTGGATGATTTCCCTCGAAAGATCCTCTGACAGCAGTGACCCATTGGTGTGAAGCCGAGTGAAAATTTCCCTTTTTTTGGCATAGCTAATGGCCTCTACGAGATGGGGATGCAGTAAAGATTCGCCCCGGTGAGCCAGATTGATGTCGAAGATAAAAGCGCTTGCCTCATCTATAATTTTTTTGTACAGATCCAGATCCATGAATCCTTTATCTTCTTTGCTCAAATCCTTGTTGGGACACATGATGCATCTGTAATTGCAGCTGCTGGTCAGCTCTATCCAGAGTCGTACAGGAAGATAAGGAAGCAAACTTGACTTCCTCCGGTAGTGGATGAACATTCTGGCTAACCGAATCCAGTAGTCCCAAAGGTTCATTTGATACTCATTTCTCAAGATCCAACGTTGACAGACTATGATATCCTCTTAGCCCTCGTGAAGTCAACTCGGGAGGAACCACGAATTACCGATAGAAAGTGTCATGGCGAGCGAGGCATGGCCATCTCGATATGTGACAATTTTTCTGAGCGCCAAGAATCGGGCTTCAAAGCCAACCATGGTCTCGATACCAGGCAACGGTTTTTCTCATCCCTGTCTGAAAATCCGTCTGAGGAGAGTAGCCCAGCTCCTCCTTTGCCTTTTGAATAGAAAGAGGCTTGGGATGGATAAAGAAACCCAACTTCCCCCTTGATAAGGGAGCTTCACGTTTGGTACAAGTAAAACTTTTTTCCATTATCCAGGCGGCGATTCGAACCGGAAAAAGGGGAAGGACAAGGGGGGGAATCTTTGAATGCGTCGCCTCAGCAATCGCTGACACCATATCCTTGACTGACAGGACCTCTTGCCCTGCCAGATGATAGATCTCTCCTGGACGTGCCTTTGCCGCGCAGAGCAATACGCCTTTGACGAGATCATGGATATACACAGGTGTATGTCTGGTTTTCCCTTTTGTCACCAGAATAAACCGTCTTTTCGCTATGGCTTTTATGAGCTTGAAAGTCCGCCTATCTCCGGGACCGTATGCCCAGCCAGGTCTTACCACGACTATTTCCATTCCTCTCCGAGCAAAATGCAGGGCAGCTCTTTCTCCTTCCAGCTTGGTCTTGTCGTAGATTTCTATGGGATGCGGGGGGTAGTCCTCTCCAACTGCTTCATTTTCCTTCACCGAACCCAGTACTCCGGCTGAGCCGAAATGAATGACTCTTTTTACACCGGCTTCTTGCGCAGCTCTCAAGACATTCTCTGTCCCTTCTGCATTGACTCTGAAAAACTCTCTCTTGTTGATGAGTGAGGCACCGAGTGCAGCGGCCAGGTGGAAGAGAACATCTGTTTCCCGAAGCGCTTCTTTCAGGACAGAGGGATCTCTGATATCTCCTTGAAAAACACGAACCTTTTCTCGTTCTCCAAAGGGCCGCTTGTGAAGAAGTACGCTCACTTCCCAGCTCTGCAGGAGAAGCTCTGAGACCAGATGAGTGCCTATGAATCCCGATGCTCCTGTGACAAAGGCTTTCATGAGCTCAGACGTCCTTTTTCGAGTTCGCCAGTGCACCTTCAAGGGCCTGGGTGATCTTTCTTTTGTAGTTCGCAAATGTGAATTCATTATCGGCGAAGGTCTTGGCATTCTGGGCCCTTCGAGACGCATCTTTATCAAACAGAGCAAACATCAACCCGCGGGCAAGGCTCTGGGGATCTGTCTCCACGAGAACAGCTATCTTTTCGTTGAGGATCTGGGTGTGGGTCCAGAGATTTGTGGCCACAAGGGGCTTTCCGGATTTGAGGTATGAATAGATCTTTAAGGGAGTATTTGTCCCCGAGATGCGGGGAGAAACCAGTGCATCTGTCAAGGAGAGAAACAGAGGAATTCGAGCCGGAGCTATCTCTCCGATAAAATGCACCCTCTCTCCAATATTCAGCTCCAGAGCCTTCCTCTTCATGTCTTCCCTATGAGCTTGCCCACCTCCCACGAGAAGCAGAACAACCGGCATCCTCTTCAGTTCAGATGTTGCCTTGAGTAACAAAGGGATGCCCTGGTAGGGTTCAAAATTTCCTGCATACAGAACGATCTTCTCTCCTTTTGGAGCAAACTTTTCCCGCTCCTGTTGCACCTGTATTCGAGAGTATGCCGGATAGTCGAAATCCAGGAAGTTTTCGGCAAGAATCCCTTTGTGGGCAACGCCTTCCCGTTCGAGCTTGTGCAGCAAATCCAAGCAAATGACGATAATGCTCTGTGAGTTGCAGAGAACATACCGTTCCAAGGCAGTAAAAATTTTCCTGAGAATCAGGGAACGAGAAAATTGAAAATTCTCCAACTGTTGGGGAAGACTGGAGTGCATATCGTAAACATGAGGGATCTTCCGCATCCTCGCCAGGAAGGTGCCAAACCATGCGGCTTCTTCATGAGAGAAGATGAGATCATAGGACCTGGCCAGCAGAAGACCTGTGGCTCTGCAAAAAAGCAGGAAGTCCAGCGGGATCTTGGTGAATGAAGGACCCACCTTGATTTTTTTGATGAAAAACAGAGGAGGGGTTCTGTGGATTCTTAAGTTTTTGAAGCTTCTCTCTTCGCCTAAATGATAGGTTACCAGGTCGACTTCATGGCCCAGGTCTGAAAGGGCCTTGATCCTGAAATAGACGCTGATGGGCGTTCCCCGAGGCTGGAAAAATGGTTCGGGGGCGAGCATCAAAATTTTCATGGGCTCAATGGTTTGGCCCGTTTTTTCCGGCTTCTGCCTGGATGATTTCCCGTATGACATAGATACTTTTATCTGCGGATTCGTGGTAAGCTCGGACCACGATCTCAGCCAAGAGTCCGAGTGTGATGAACTGAATACCGATGACGATAAGAAGGATAGCGAGGAGCAGCAAAGGACGGCCGCTGATTCCCTCCATCAAGATAAGGCGCACATAGGCCAGCCAAAGCAACAGGGCCCCCCCTATAATTCCGCAAATCAAACCAAAAACACCAAAAATCTGCAGGGGACGTGTGGAATAACTCAGGAGAAATTTAACCGTCAGCGTGTCAAGAATGACTTTCGGAAACCTCCACACCCTGTACTTTGATTTTCCGTGCCGCCGTTTGCGGTGGTTAACCTTAACTTCAGCGATTGAGACACCGATGTTGCTGGCGATAGCCGGAATGAACCGATGCAGTTCTCCATAGAGCTTGATCTGTTTTGTTATTTCCTGCCGGAAGGCTTTCAGGGTACAGCCATAGTCATGAAGTCTCACACTTGTGATGATGGATATCAGCCGATTAGCAATGGTGGAAGGGAGGCGTCGAGAGAAGAACTTATCTTTCCTGTTGACCCTCCAGCCGCTGACGATATCATATCCTTCCTCGATCTTATCGAGGAGGAGGGCGAAGTCGTTGGGATCGTTCTGCAGGTCCGCATCCAGGGTGATGATGATACCTCCCCGAGCGTTGTCAAATCCGGCCGACAAGGCCGCCGTTTGACCGAAGTTTTTGCGGAGACGTATGATTCTAATCCGGGAATCCTCTTTCAAGAGCCTTTTAAGCACAACTAGAGATTCATCCCAACTGCCATCATCCACGAATAAAATCTCATAGGGCCTTCCCATTTTTTCACAGGAAAGGGTAATTTCTCGGTAGAGTTCAGGAAGGTTTTCTGCCTCATTATAAACGGGGATTACAAGAGAAAGGTCAATCTTCTCCTCAGTTGTCATCCCCGCCAATATATCACAAAAAAAAAAAGGAAAAAAGGGGGGTGCCCTTTGATTGACAATCAGGGAGGTTATATTCTAGAATTGGACAATCAGCGATGTCGGATAAAAAAATCTTGATTGTAGATTACGATGCGAGAAATCTGGAAGATATGACAGAACTTTTTTCCGGACAAAAACTCGAAATCATCACGGCAACCGATGGACAGATGGCATATGAAAAATATAAATCTGAAAAGCCCAACCTCCTCCTTATCGAAGCCATGCTCCCCAAGCTTCATGGCTTTGATCTCACTCAAAAGATCTTTAAAGAAACCAAAGGAAGCGTTCCAGTAGTCATTGTCACCGGCTTGTACAAGGGAAGACAATACAAGAATGAGGCGATACGTTCTTTCGGAGCAGCTGCCTATTTTGAGAAGCCGGTTGATACAGATAAGCTGGTCGAGTCTGTCCTGAACCTTCTCCAAGACGAAATGGATTTTGACGAAGCACTTCCTGATCCAGATGAGGTGATAAAGCTTCTTGAAGAAGAAGGAGAATAGCTGCGAAGTCCGAATCCCTACAAAATTTAAAATAATTCCAAAAGATAAATGATGGAAAACATTTGGACACGATGCAACAACTGCCGGCGCATCATCTACAGACAGGACATCCTGGATAATCTTTTTATTTGTCCTGAATGCAAT
>Ga0209427_10006487_pt1 | contig 13343 bp, 9 predicted proteins | sample DeeMarSWOR136_30_FD_187465 | JGI IMG/M metagenome (GOLD analysis project Ga0209427, IMG submission 187465) | Marine sediment microbial communities from White Oak River estuary, North Carolina - WOR-1-36_30 (SPAdes) (version 2) | ecosystem: Environmental > Aquatic > Marine > Intertidal zone >... | reverse complement strand
GAAGAATTTTGTTCCGCACTGACGGACGATGATGGAGCCGGCCTTTACGGACTGGCCGCCGTACAGTTTCACACTTCTATATTGGGGATTGCTGTCCCGGCCGTTTCTCGAAGAGCCTTGTCCCTTTTTATGTGCCATATCAAACTGCCTTTCCTATTTATACCTTAACAGAGGTAAAAATCTATAGCCCTTTATTATAATTACTGCTCAGGGCATTGTCCAGAAAATTTTTCAGGTCTTTTGAAATAAAACTCACACATCCTTTGGCCATTCGGCCTGTAATATGGCCTTGATTGCATCCACATGCAGCACACCAACGGTGGCAAGCTTTATTTTGCCTTCAGGATCGATAAAAATGCTACAGGGGATAGCCGTTACCTGGTTATAAGGTGCGGAAACTTCACTAATATCTACAGAAAAAACCGTATAGTTAAGTTTTCGTTGTTCCACCATGGCCTTGACCCTGTCGGTGGTATTGGGGGGCATTGTAGATATATAAGATATTGCCAGCATGGCCAGTTTGTCTTCACCGGAGGTCTTTCGCAACTCGATTAGAGAGGGCATCTCCATTATACATGGTCCACACCAGGTCGCCCAGAAGACAAGCATGACATCTTTGCCTCGATAATCGCTTAACCTGTGCCGTTTGCCGGTAATATCAGTTAAATAAAAGTCCGGCGCCATTTTGCCATACCAGGATGTGAAAGTGGTATCCCAGCCCCTTCTGAACCTAATGACGTCGTATAGATTCAGGTTCGCTGTTGGTTTTTGCTGCCGGGGCTCCATGCCGTTCGGATTGGTGTTCTGCTCGGAGTTCTGCTTTTTACATCCCGCTGAGATAACCATCGCAGCAAATATTACTGCGGCAAAGAGAGCCGCCGCCCAAATGTATGTTCTTGTTCTATTTATTCCGGACACTTTATTTGTCCTCCTGTAAATGTAAGTTACATAGGATACTATACCACAATTGTACTGATAGTTGAAGCCAAAGTTCATATTTTTTATTCCCGTCGGCGAATACAAGCAATATCGGACGCTTCCCGGCTGAACATCTGCCGGTGACATAACTTCCTACAGCCCCAAAAAACCGGCGATTCGACTTAATCGGCCGTCACTTTTTATCGAGGCAGATTTCACAAACGGCCCGGATTTGTTGCGCAAGCCCCTGTCCATTTTGTCCAATTTATTGTTTACTAATTGCCTTTTACCGTTTATCATAAGCTTTCGACTCGCCGGATTAATGATACATTGATTCCGGAAGAAGAGTCAAATTTGGATGGACGGGTCAGGAAAAGTCCCATTTATTTTTGTTCTGTTTTGAATTTTAAGGAGTAAACAATGAGTTGTAAGAACAGCTGGTTTAGTGAACCGATAGTTTTGGTACTTTGTGTTGTTTTGCTGCTGTTAAGTACAGGGGCAATCTTCGCTGATGTTAAACTTCCAGCCGTAATCGGAGATAATATGGTTTTGCAGCAGGGCAAGGCAGCACACATCTGGGGCTGGAGCGAGCCGAACGAGCAGATTGCGGTAAGCGTTAGCTGGAGGGCTACGTCGTGGGAAGTTACCGCAGACAAGGAGGGCAAATGGTCATTTGAAATGAGTCCACCTAAGACGGCCGGTCCTCACGAAATGACTGTCGGCAGTAAAAATACGATAACAATCAAAAATATCCTGGTCGGCGAAGTCTGGGTATGCTCAGGCCAATCCAATATGCAGATGTCGGTGAGGTCATCAGCCAATGCTGAGCAGGAGATTGCCGGGGCCGACTATCCAAATATTCGGTTGTTTACGGTCAATCAGAGTGTGGCGGACAAGCCACAGTCCGACTGCGTGGGCAACTGGACAACGTGCAGCCCGGAGACTGTGCCGGGATTTTCGGCGGTGGGATACTTTTTTGGAAGAGAGCTGCACAAAGAACTCAACGTGCCCATCGGCTTAATTCATACATCCTGGGGCGGTACTCCTGCTGAGTCCTGGACTCGGAGGGGCGCTCTCGAATCGGTTCCGGATTGTTTACCAATCCTTGAGAGATTTGACGAAGCGATGGCCAAATATCCTGAAGCGAAAAAGAAATACGATGAGGACGTTATTAAATGGAAGGAAGCAGCGGAGAAAGCTAAAGCTGAAGGCAAGAAACCGCCGGGGAGGCCACACGCGCCTTTCGGTCCGGGAAATCCTCATTCGCCAGCGGGTCTGTATAACGCAATGATCGCACCACTAATTCCTTTTGCAATCCAGGGCGCAATATGGTACCAGGGCGAATCGAATGCCGGCCGGGCGTATCAATATCGCAAACTGTTTCCCGCGATGATTACAAACTGGCGCCAGGACTGGGGACAGGGGAATTTTTCGTTCCTTTTCGTACAGTTGGCCAATTTTATGGCTGTCGAACCTGAACCGGTTGACAGCGCCTGGGCGGAGCTGCGAGAGGCGCAGCTAATGACACTGGCGTTGCCAAATACAGGTATGGCGGTAATCATAGACATCGGTGAGGCCAGCGATATCCATCCAAAGAACAAGCAGGATGTCGGCAAGCGCTTGGCGTTATGGGCGCTGGTGAAAACTTATGGGAAAACACTGGTTTATTCCGGGCCCATCTATAAATCGATGAAGACCGAGGGCAATAAGATTACGCTGGAATTTGAGCATGTGGGCGGCGGCCTTGTCGCCGAAGGTGGCGAACCGCCGAAAGGTTTCGCCATAGCCGGAGCGGACCGTAAATTCGTCTGGGCCGATGCAAAAATTGAAGGAGATACTGTTGTTGTAAGCAGCGATGAAGTCTCCGAGCCTGCTGCTGTGCGTTACGGCTGGGCAAATAATCCGGTATGCAATCTCTACAACAAAGAAGGTCTTCCGGCTTCGCCGTTCCGTACGGACGCCTGGCCGGGTGTGACGGCCGACAAAAAATAAAAGCATTAAATCGGTTGTTCCCGATGATATTATCCCCGGCTTCACAGCCTACAGATAAGGTTCGGCTTTTTCCTACCACCCAAGAACGTGTAAAAATGGTTTGACAAAGCAGATTTTAGTATTAGCATAAACCGCTTAAGATAAGCGGCGACACGCACTTTGTTTAAGCGTTTTTCCAGCTAATATCTTCTTATGTTTTACAGTCCGTAAGGACTCCATAGGAAAACTCAAAAGTGACAGAATTATTCGATAACATCCTGGCCCAGAACATTGAGCATCTTAATCTCATTCTGCTGATGGGTCTGGCCATATTTTTCGGTACGGCAGGCGCCGGCATTTTTCAAAAATTTCACATCCCCAAGGTAGTGGCATACGTGATAATAGGCCTGATTATAGGAGAGTCAGGCCTGAACCTTATCGGCCGGGATACAGTAGAGACTCTTTCGTCCTTTAATATGTTCGCCCTCGGAATCATCGGTTTCATGATAGGCGGCGAGCTGACACACAAGGTCTTCAAGAAGTACGGTAAGCAATTCCTGATTATCCTGTGCTCGGAAGGGATAGCTGCTTTTGTTATCGTTGCTTTGCTTTCGGGTTTTGTGTGCTGGTACTTCACTCGTGACGTTCAAACTTCAGTTGCCATGGCCCTGGTTCTCGGTGCAATTGCCTCGGCGACGGCACCGGCGGCAACGGCAACCGTGCTTTGGGAATATAAGACCAGGGGTCCGCTGACATCGACAGTTCTTGCAATCGTGGCCCTCGACGATGCACTGTCGCTTTTACTGTTCGGCATTGCATCGAGTATCGCCGCCGCCCTTATCGGTCAGACTCACGATTCAATATGGACAACAATCCTGACGGCACTTCTTGAAATCGCCGGTGCAATAATTTTAGGCGTGCTTGCCGGTCTCCTTCTAAGCTTTATCCTCAAGTTAATCAAAGATCCGGATAAGGCCCTTGCTTTTACAGTTTCCTCGGTATTACTCGTGATCGGGTTGTCCATAGCGCTAAAAGTCGGCTCAATCCTTGCCGCGATGACGCTGGGAGTAACAATGACCAACATTGCCTCGCGGCGAAGGCAAAATACGTTCGAGCTCATAGAAAAATTCGCTCCGCCCATTTATGTTCTCTTTTTTGTTTTAGCCGGCGCACACCTTGTGCTCAGCGAAATAACAGGCTGGATGGTCGTGATGGTCGTGGTTTATCTTGTCGGCAGAACAGGCGGCAAGATCTTCGGTTCATGGTTCGGGGCCCGAGTGTCACAAGCATCAGATACGGTTCGGCGATACCTCGGCATTTGTTTGTTAAGCCAGGCAGGTGTGGCAATCGGCCTTGCAATTATTTCCGGCCAATTGTTCACTGGACAGATTGCTCATGCAATCATTGTTATAGTGATGACAACGACATTTGTCGTTGAAATATTTGGTCCTATGTTCGTCAAACTGGGTGTCAAAAAAGCCGGTGAGATAGGGCTTAACATTACCGAAGAAGACCTTATCGAGACCCATAAGGTTGGCGATGTGATGGACACAAAAGTGCCCGTTATTTCTGCGGGCATGTCCCTGAGCGAGGTTATTCAATTAGTAAGCAATACTGAAAGTTTTTATTATCCAGTTGTTGACAATGATAAAAAGCTGATAGGCGCCATTGCGCTTGGAAATATCAGAAACACTTTCGCAACACAGGAATTACATGACTGGCTGGTGGCGCTTGATATTATGGAGCCGGTGATTGCCACTGTAACGCCGGGTATACCACTTTCGGAGGCATTCGAGAAAACCAAACGCCTCTACATAGAGCACCTGCCGGTTGTCGCATCCGATGAGGACAAAAAATTTATCGGCGTCCTGAATTACCGCCATGTTCGCAGGTCACTCAGTGCGGAAGTGCTGTCAAGACAACAAAAAGCCGATAGTATACACAGAGTCTCGGTTTCATAAAAATACAGGAAAGTCGCAGTAATCAAAGCATTCAATAAGCTCAACTTGTACGTAATTTTGAACATGGATTAATATGATTTATACATCCGTTAGTGCGAGCGCTGATACATTCGGGCATTTTAACCTGGCCTTGCTGTTTGGCCTTATCATTTTAGGCGGCACGTTTGGAGCACGGCTTTTTCAAAAGTTCCATATCCCACAGGTCGTCGGCTGCATCGTCGTTGGAATACTATTGGGTGACGTTCTCAAACTCATAACTCCAAAAACCATTGAGTCGCTTGAGCCCTTAACGATGTTCGCCTTAGGTCTCATAGGCTTTATGATTGGTGCGGAGCTTCGGGCGGAGGTATTTAAAAAATACGGCAGACAATTTTTTATCATCCTCTTTTCCCAGGGGTTGGGCGCTTTCTTACTTGTCACGATTGCCGGTTCAGCAGTTGTATGGCTGGCTCTGCCCTCTATAGTTGAAAACATCGGAGCGACCCAGAGAGTTTACACTTCACTTGCAATGGGACTTTTGCTTGGCGCCATAGCCTCGGCTACAGCCCCGGCAGCAACAGTAAATGTGCTATGGGAATACAAAACGAAGGGGCCGTTAACGGCGGCAGTTCTGGCTATCGTGGCATTGGATGATGCGCTGGCACTGCTGCTTTACCGCGGCGCGGCAACAGGAGCCAAGGCACTTATGGGTACCAGCCAAAGTTCGGTATTAAACACGACACTCATACTGCTGGCTGAAATCCTTGGGGCCATCGTGCTGGGAATTTTGGCAGGTGTGCTGCTTTATTACCTTTTAAAGTTTGTCAGAGCCGACGATAAAATCCTGGAATTTGCGATAAGCTGTCTCCTGCTTGTTGTCGGCATTTCAATGATACCGAAAATCGACCCGATTTTGCCGGCCATGGCGTTCGGTATAACGATTGCCAACTTAATGCCCCGCCAGAGTAAGGGTACTTTTCAACTTGTCGAAAAATTCTCTCCCCCCATTTATACCGCATTCTTTGTACTCGCAGGCGCCCATATGCAATTCGGCAAATTGGGCTTCTGGATGCTTATAATGATAGGCGTATACACACTCTTTAGGGCAGGCGGTAAGATTTTCGGTTCATGGTTCGGTGCCAGATATTCAGGTTCGGCAGTTACCGTTCGCAAGTACTTAGGGATTTGTCTGCTTCCGCAGGCCGGCGTGGCTATCGGCCTGGCTATTCTGGCCGGCCAGCAGTTTGATACAGCTCTCGGGCATACAATAATTATGGTCATAATGACAGCGACGTTTTTGATGGAAATACTTGGGCCGATGCTGGTTAAAGTGGGCGTAAAAAAGGCGGGCGAGGTTGGTCTCAACATTACCGAAGACGATTTGATAAAAACTTACAAAGTTGCCGATGTCATGGATACAAAAATGTCTGTTATTACCGCAGGTATGTCCCTGAGCGAGGTTATCCAATTAGTAAGCAATACTAATAGTTTCTATTATCCTGTTGTCGATAGTGATAAAAAGCTTGTCGGTGCCATTACGCTCGACAATATCAGAAATACCTTTGCAACACAGGAATTGAACGACTGGCTGGTGGCTCTTGATATCATGGAGCCTGTTATAGCGACGGTTACGCAGGATATTCCACTGTCGGAGGCGTTTGAAAAAACCATACTCCTCGATATAGAACACCTGCCGGTTGTCACTTCTGATGAGGACAACACACTCCTTAGTCTCCTGAATTGTCGCGGAGTCCGAAGAGCACTGAGCGCAGAGGTGTTGTCAAGGCAGCAAAAAGCCGATAGTATACATAAGGAAGACGTTTTGCACAAGGACGGTAAAACAAGGTCCTGACAGTAAGAATTGCTTAAATCGTCGAAGATTATATTACTATGGCCTATTTTTACGTTTTTGAAATTCAGCGAGACACCTCAGAACAAGGGACTCAACAACGATGAACCCGCTATTATCAATTGGGATAATGGTAGTGGCCGGTTTTCTTGGGGGACTGGCACTGGAAAAATTCAAGCTTCCCAAGATCAGCGGCTATATTATCGTCGGTGCCTTACTGAGCCCTTCCCTTTTTCATATAATCCCCAAAGAAACAATAGACAAACTGGACATCATCACTGAGATTGCACTGGGGATCATTGCATATTTAATCGGCGGCAGCCTTAAGGCAGAATCGCTGCAGCACCTAAAGAAAAGCATTGCCTGGGTGATAATATTTCAAAGTATAGGAGCATGCCTATTAGTAACGGTAGCATTAGCACTTACAGGTCATTTGGTAATTCCGGGAGAAACGTTTTGGCAGTACTATTTGCCGATGGCTTTTATCATCGGGGCAGTATCGTGCGCGACGGCCCCGGCGGCCACTATGGCGATAGTGAGCGAATACAAGGCAAAAGGACCATTGAGCACGACTTTATTGGCGGTGGTAGCACTCGATGATGCAATTGCAGTTATCGCTTTTGCCATCGCCACGGGGATATCTGAGCCACTGGCCAACGGCACTGATGGAATTTCCATTTATCAGACATTGGGCGTTCCGTTTCTACACATAGTCGAATCCATAGCGATTGGCGCCGCTTTTGCCGTCGCCCTGATATATATCAGCAGGCTTGCGAAAGCACGTGAATTGCTTTTGGCCGTGGTGTTCGGGATTGTAATGCTTTGTGCCGGGATAAGCAGTTATTTGGGCCTGTCATCTATTTTAGCTAATATGGTGATGGGCTTTATCCTTGTAAATAAGGTAAGAAGAACGGAAGTTTTCGGCGTCCTCCAGGATGTCGAGGCCGCACTATATGCAGTGTTTTTTGTATTGGCCGGGCTTCATTTTGACTTTCACGTCCTTAAAGCGACAGGCATACTGGCGGCGTTGATAGTCCTGACTCGATGCATGGGCAAATATGCGGGAACATGGATCGGCGCGAAGATTTCAGGGGCGCCGGATACAGTGAGAAAATATTTAGGCTTTGCACTGCTGCCAAAGGCGGGAGTTACCATAGGTTTGATTCTTTTAGCTTCACTGAAGTTCCCCGGCTTCGGGGACGTTATGCTAAGTGCCGTACTGGCCTCGACTATCATAAACGAACTGATTGCACCGCCGCTGGTAAAATACGCGATATCAAAGGCAGGCGAAGTCGGCCTTAATATAACCGAAGATGACCTGATAAAAACTTATAAGGTTGCCGACGTTATGGATACTGAGCCGACAATTATTCCACAGGAGCTGCTGCTACAAGAGATACTCGAGGTATTCAGCAAATCAGATAGCGTGTGTTATCCGGTTGTTGACGGACAGTCACAGCTTATAGGTATCATCACAATTCCGGGCATTAAGGAGATGTTTGCGAACAGGGAATTCGCCGGTTGGCTTCTGGCCTGTGACGTTGCCGAACCGGTACGGGACAAAACAAATCCGAACAAGCCACTTGAGGAAGTGATGGAGTGGATGAAACGATATAATCTGGAAAATATGCCGGTAGTAACCAGTGACGAGAGCGATGAGCTTGTCGGTGTTCTGGACTATCGCAAAACCCTGCGTAAAATAAGCGCCGAAGTCCTGCACAGACGCAAGACGGCAGAAGAGATGGCAACAACGACAGGCAAGGTGAATTAACAGTCTATAGACTAAGGAACAGGAAAAATTATAAAACGGTGGGACTTTGAAGCGGTTCACTTTTGCGAAAAGTAAGAGGCTCTTTCGCGAACGCCAGTTCAAAGACGTTTTGGATCGTGGACGGCGTTTCAGTGATGGAGTGCTTACGCTGTATATGGCCCAAAATGATTGCGGCTATCCACGGCTGGGTATCTCTGTCGGCAAATCCTGGGGCAATGCGGTTATGCGTAACCGTTTAAAAAGGCTTCTAAGGGAAGCCTTCCGGCAAAGTCAGGACCAGATTCCAGCCGGCTTCGATTATGTGCTCATGATTTCGCACAGCCGGGGAAAATCAGATAAATCAGGCCCTAAAGAGGCGGTAAGGCAGCCGACATTTGAGCAGATAAGGGCTTCTCTGTTGGCCCTTGCAAACAAAGCCGGAAAGTCGGCTAATGGAACGGTGAAACGATGAGTAAGAAAAAATTGATGCCAATAGGTATGGCCGCAAAAAAAGCTGGCATTTCCCGGCAGTCTTTGCAATACTACCTGATGGTCGGTATGCTCGAACCGACGGAAGTTACGCCGACCGGCAGACGGATGTTTGATGAGAAAATTATTGAGCGAATTAAGCTGATAAAAAAACTCAATAAAAGCGGCTATCCTTTGCGTGCCATAAGGGAGTTATTTCTGGAAGGCCGGACCAATTTGAAAGGAAGCAAAAAGTGAGTGATTATGAAACCTCTGAAAGAAGGCGTAATTTAATCGTAGGCATCTTCGTAGTAGGCGCACTAATTGCGCTTGTCTGGCTGATATTTCAGTTCCGAGATTTACCAGGGGCCGTCACCAAATTCAGTTCATTCCCGGTCCTGGTCCAATTCCCCACCGCGCCCGGAGTACAAAAGGACACTCCCGTGCAATTTTGCGGCTATCAAATAGGCAGAGTGACAAGTGTTATGTATCCGGAACCGCGCCGGGATTTGAAAACCGGTCAGGTGTATCATCAAATTCTGGTTCGCCTGAGTATTGATAAAAAACACGCCAAGATTCCCTCGAATGTCGAGGTGAAACTGATGACGCGTGGTTTGGGCAGCAGTTATATCGATCTGAAGGTTGATCCCGCCAATATACCCTCGCCCAATGAACCGAATGCCTTTTTGGCTGCCGACACACTTCTTCAGGGCTCAACCGGCATGACCAGTGAATTCTTTCCGGAGGAAAGCCAGAAAAAACTGGAGGAACTGGTTGTAAAAATATCGATTCTGGCCCAGAACCTTAATGATGTTGTCGGTGATCCCAACAGTAAAAATGATTTCAAGTCGATTCTGGCCAATCTTTCCACTGCATCCGGGAAAGCCACAGATATGTTCGAAGAATTTCGGAAGTTCTCCGCTACCGGAACCAAACTCTTGAAAGGCTTTGACAACGATGTTGATAAGTTCGTTACGTCTATTGCTGCAACCAGTGAAGAATTAAGCAAAACGCTGGCGGAGATGCGCGTAACCCTGGAAAAAGTAAACAGCGGCAAGGGCTCCGCCGGCAAGCTGGTTAATGATGCGCAATTGTACGAAAGCCTGGTTGAAACCTCCGAGGAAATGCGAAAGATGCTGGAAGAGTTGAGAACATTCATGGCCCATATTAACGAGAGAGGTTCCGTTCCTATTAAGTTAAAGTAAGGTTTCCCTCGTTTCCCGCGCAGCCGCAGGTGAAACTGACTATTCCTGCTTTCACGATCCCCGACAAGACACAGAAATTATAGAACAGGATCCAGAAACAATTTCCCAAAGATAAAAAATATGTCTTTTCTCAGCAGGCCGGGCCTACAACCTCAAACCAAGTAATCAATCCTCTAAGTTTTTATTCCTGACAATTCTGCAAGGCGTATTTCAGGGCCCAGTCGATAAACATCGCGTGATTATTATTCCTGTAGGTTCCATCCGGTTTCTTACATCCTGTCTGAGCTTGCTTTATCTGCTCGACAATTGGCCGGGCTTTTTCACCAATGCTCTGGATTTCGCGAGCTGCGTGCAGGACAACCGTTTCCCGCCGGTCTTCCAGACCTTTAGCCAACACAGGCAGGGCTTTTTCACACAGATCCAACTTGCATAGTGCACCGGCAGCGGCGAATCGAACGATCGGATTTTCGTCGGTCAATGCCATGGTTAACGCCTCGCCGGCGGTTTCTGCCTCCTCACCGAGCGCGCCGATAGCAACAGCAGCCCAATATCGAACGCCGCCATCGCCGTCTTCTAATAACTCGATAAGTTTGGGCAGTACCTCTGGTCCTTTGTTCACCAATTCGGCGGCCTCTAAGATACGCTGTTGAGGATATTTCCTTGGATCTTGTGCAATTTCGTATGGTGTCGAGCCTTCAGCTTGAATGTGCATTTGGCCTTCAGGCAGCAGGCCTATATCAAAAGTGGCGGCCATCCATTTACGGTGCTCCTTGCGCATACGTTCGAGGATGTGCCGATGCTGTGCTGAGTCAGTTAGGTTATTTACCTCGTGCGGGTCGGTCAAAGTATCATAAAGCTCTTCCAAAGGTTTGGCCGGCTGCCAGAATAATTTCTGAGTTTCGGTAAGTTCGCCCTCTTTCACTACCCGGCGAAGTTCCTTCATAATGTCGGCTCTGTCGGGATATTCACTTGGCTGGACATACGGCAGATGCGGCATATAATTGCGAATATACTTGTAGCGTTTATCGCGTACACACCGCGACAGTTCATAGACCTCATCTACCCGGCTGGATGCTCCAAAGATATATTCCCGCGGTTGACCGGCCCAGACGCCAAGAAACGCCCGGCCCTGCATGTAGCTGGGTTTTGGCAATCCCGCCAGGCTCAAAACCGTCGGGGCGAAATCTACAAAGCTAACAAGTCTGTCGATTTTCCGGCCCGCTTTAAGTGGTGCGAGGTTTTGATATCGGGCGGGGAAGCGAATAATCAGCGGGATATGCAGGCCGGAATCATACAGAGTTCTTTTGTGTCGGGGAACACCTAAACCATGGTCTGCAAAAAAGAACACGATTGTATTATCAGCCAGGCCGTCATCTTCGAGCTGGCCTAATAAATCACCTACCTGGTTGTCCATGAAAGTAATCAAGTCATAATAGCGGGTCCAGATTTCACGTATCATAGGAGTATCTGGATAATATGGCGGCAGCGGTACATCGGCCGGATCGTGAAGTTCTTCGGGTTTAAGTTTTGAGCGGTATTTGGCGAAAAACTCTTCGTCGTTGCCGTTAATCTGCCCCTGGTGCGTGGAGGTAAAATTGAACACACTGAAAAACGGCTGGCCGGGCTTGCGCTTGCGCCAGTGGGCCGTTTGACTTGATTCATCCCAGACGTCTATGTCGGTAAAGTTATAATCTTTTTTGTAATTGTTTGAACAGTAATATCCATATTTTCGCAAATATTGAGGAAAACACTTAATCCGCTTTGGCAATTTTACGTCAGAGCGCAAGTGCTGGGTGCCGAGAGAAGTAGCGTACACGCCGGTGACCAGACATGAGCGTGACGGAGCACAAACCGGGGCGGTTGCATAAGCATTTGTGTATAAAACGCCCTCTGCTGCCAACTTATCCAGGTTCGGTGTGATAGCAAAAGTATCACCGTAGCAGCCCAGGTATGGATTGATGTCTTCACATGTAATCCAAAGAACATTAGGCTTTTCAATCAATTTTTCATTAGCCGGCCGTTTCGCAGCGTTTATACAGCCGGGTATGGCAAAGATGGAGGCGTGTAATCCTGCGGCTTTGAGAAAATCACGACGTGTATAATTTACCATATTTACATTTCCCCTTTCTGTGCAACTTGTCTTCTTACTTCTTCTTTTAGTCTTTTCTCTTGCTCTATGATTTACCGGCCGGTTGATAAGCCGGATTCTGCTTAGGCATTTTGGCGCTGGTGGCACGCAGCCATCCGCTCAGTTTTTCATCGAGCTCTTCGACCTTCTCGGGAAGCTGCTGTGACAGTTCGTTCTTCTCCGAGAGGTCGGTCTTTAGATTAAATAGTTCGAAAGTTTTGCCTTCGTACCGCTTAATCAGCTTCCAATCGCCGGCCCGGATTATGCTGTACGGCACGATCCCCCCTCGATAATGCGGGAAGTGCCAGAAGATTGCATCTCGGGAAAGCCTGCCGGTGCCGCCGGACTTGAGATGCTTAACAAGCGATACACCGTCTATGTCGCGGTCATCGGGCAGCGGAACACCTGCGGCCCGACAAACAGTCGGGAAGTAATCGACGCTGGTAACCGGCTCGTGACTGACCGTGCCCGGCTTTACCACGCCCGGCCAGCGAATAATCACGGGTACGCGGATACCACCTTCATACGGATAGCCCTTTCCGGCACGCAGTGGGGCGTTATTGGTGACACCCGAAAGACCGCCATTGTCACTGGTGAAGATAACGAGAGTATTCTTTGTGAGATTAAGCTCGTCGAGGACGGAACAAATCCTGCCCACGGCGTCATCAACGCTTTCAATCATCGCCGCGTATACCGGATTCTTCTGGCCGTATCGAGGTTTTTTGCGGTATTTTTCCGTCAGGTCCTTTTTGGCCTGGATTGGTGTGTGGACTGCATAGTGGGCCATGTAGAGGAAGAATGGCTTGTCTTTGTTTTGACGGATGAACCTGACAGCTTCATCTCCTTCGCGGTCGGTCAGGTACTCGCCCATGCGGCGCGGCTTCAACGTCGGGATATCACCCTGTCCCTTTCGAAAATACGGGTCAAAATATGTAGGCGGCTGGCCATAGTCACAGCCGCCAATGTTAAAATCGAAACCCTGTTTGTCCGGATACCAGTCGTCGGCGCCCAGGTGCCACTTTCCTATGTGACAGGATGTATAGCCGGCAGATTCGAGGGCCTCGGCAATGGTTAGCTCTTCGAGCTCCATCCACAGCGCATTTTTCGGGCACAG
>Ga0209427_10006486_pt1 | contig 13344 bp, 9 predicted proteins | sample DeeMarSWOR136_30_FD_187465 | JGI IMG/M metagenome (GOLD analysis project Ga0209427, IMG submission 187465) | Marine sediment microbial communities from White Oak River estuary, North Carolina - WOR-1-36_30 (SPAdes) (version 2) | ecosystem: Environmental > Aquatic > Marine > Intertidal zone >... | reverse complement strand
ATGCTTGGCCGTTAGAATAGCCTGAGTCATGCCGGCGGCCTTCATCATACGACACCACTGGTCGGTGTCCAGCTTTTCGGGATTGAAAATCTTCGGGTCCTCCTTGCCCGTGCCCCACTCACGACCGGTGAACGTGTTGACGCCAAAGTGGATAAAGGCGATGAATTCCAACTCCTGCCAGGCAAGCTGCCGGGGTGAAGGCCTGACGTTTGCGGCTCTGAGAATAATGTCTTTTCGACTATCTGCCTTATCTTCATCGACAACATCATATACACGAACGTAATCAGTTAAAAAGTAATCGGGGAGATTTGCCTTTGTTATATCACCGCCCCACTTTCCAATTTCCTCGGTAAGTTTGATATACTCCGATACCTGTGAAACACCGCCGGCACTTGTGCGCCATGTCACTTTGCCGTCCACATAGAAAACATATTCGTCCGGCGTCCAGTGCAGACCGAAGGTATGAAATCCATCGCTTATGCCGGGTATTGTGGAAGTTTTGCCGGCGTGCTTATGGTCCTTTCCATATCCATCCCAGTGCAAGTTCTGAGTTATTTCATCCTCACGCCAGGGTTTTTCCATAATATCTATTTCGGTGCCATCCCTGCCCTGGTCTCCGACCTTTCCGACGCTGTTCGTATGGAGCCAAAATGCCGGCCAATGCCCCTGCTGTTTGGGAAACTTACATCGAGCCACCCAATAGCCGAACTTATATTCGAATTTATTTTTTGTCCGCACAGCGCCACAGGTATACCGGCCGCCATCTTTCTTTATGCGAAGTATCAAATTTCCTTTACCATCCAGATAGGAATCCTCTTTTACCCAAAAACCATCCCGCCGCTTCCAGTCACCGAGGATTTCCCACTTTGATTCGTCAAGCTTTATGCCGTTGAATTCATCGCTCCACGCTAATTTCCACTTTTTCCCTTCGGGAACCGGCGGCATAAATTCTTCGGCCTTATACGCTTTGCTCGTTTCCGCCCGGACGCATACCGACAACGTCAGATTTGTGAACACACAAAAAACAACACAAAGAACCACTGGTTTTCTCAAAGAGAATGGTTGAAATTTCATATCCCTCTTTCCTTATCTAAAGGTCATGACTCGAAATATATAACAGCCATAGATTATTAATCTGAGGCCGGTTGTTCGGATTTTGCCGCAGTTTTCCAGCAGCTTCGCTGAGTGGCCCTCAATCCTGAGATAACTGTAACCGCCAACATAATCACAAACGTCACAGTAGTGAACCAATATCCCCATTCAGCAGTCTGGACATGTGCCATTTTTATTATCACGGTGCCGATGGCAAAAGACTGCAGGAACATTTTGATTTTGCCCGAGACAGTTGCGGCAAAGCTGATGCCGCGAGCTTCGGCAATATGCCGCAATACCGTCACATACACTTCTCTGGCGATAAGAATTCCGGCCACCGACCAGTGAATAATTGTCAAAACAACCGGCCCAAAATCAAAAAGCTTTGGCTGCTTGATTATCGCAAAACATATAAAGGCACCGCAGACAAGGATTTTGTCAGCCAGCGGATCCACCATTCGACCGAACTTGCTGGTCACATTCAATTTGCGGGCTATAGTACCGTCAATCATATCAGTCAGGCCGGCAACGACAAAAAGAATAAAAGCAATGTCAAGATAACCCGGAAACGGTATCTCGCCCTGCGCATAGCGAGGTGGTGAGTAAAGAATCATAATCAAAAAGATGACGGTCAAAACAAGCCGGCCAAAAGTCAAGATATTCGGTATAAGTCTCAACATAGCGGCAAGTTTACTGTGGTTTCAGATGCAATTCAATACTAAATTTGTTTAACGAGCAAGTCATAGTCCTTTGTGTCAATAACTTTTGCATTGATAAATTGCCCTGGTTCTACCGAGCAATTCTGTATGATACAGATGCTGTCGATATCGGGCGCTTGGCCATAAAAGCGTCCCCGACCGGTGCCTTCTTTATCAACTGAATCAACCAGACAAGTAAGTTCACTGCCAATGCTTTTTTTGTTTTTGGCAAAGGCGATTTTCTGCTGAGCGAGCATCAGCTCGTCAAGACGCTGCTGTTTTACCTTGTCAGGCACCTGAGCGGGCATCTGGCCGGCGGTGGTACCTGTCTCGGGGTAATATTTGAAACAGCCGAGGGCATCGAACTCAGCCCATTTAATAAAGCCAAGCAGCTCGTTAAATTGTTGGTCGGTTTCTGACGGGAAGCCCACTATTACGGTCGTTCGCAGCAGACAATCGGGGATAGACGAACGTAGGCTTTCAACAAGTCGCTGAAGCCGATTCTTGGTATCAGGCCGGTGCATGGCTTTTAAGATTTCATCGTTTACATGCTGGATTGGGATGTCGAGATAGTGGACGACTTTTTCGCTTGTTGCAATCGCTTCGATCAACCGGTCATCAATTCCCGACGGGCACAGATACATCAATCGAATCCATTTTAGTCCGTTAATGTTCACAAGTTTATCAAGAAGTCCGCTCAAACCATTTTTTATTTTCAAATCCCGGCCATAGTATGTCGTGTCCTGCGCTATGACACTTAATTCGACTGCTCCCGATGAGACCAACTCGGCGGCTTCGGCCAGAACGAGATACTCAGGTTTGCTCCTAAATGAACCCCTTATTATCGGTATGGTGCAGAAAGAACATTTATGGTTACAACCCTCACTGATTCTCAGGTAAGCACGGTGTCGTGGGCCGATAAGTAATCTTTCTCTATCGTCACTGATTTTATGCTGCGATTGAGCAAGGAAAGCCGCGGGCCGACTGGAGTGTAAAGTCTTTTCAATTATCCGGGCAATGTTATCGCGTTGTCCAAGGCCGACAATGGCATCGATACCTTCAGCCTCTTCAAAAAGCTGCGTACCCAATCGTTCCGAGAGACAGCCTGCAACAATTACTTTTTTAACAGCGCCGTTGAATTTGCAGTGTACTGCATGTCGAATCGCCTCGAGCGCTTCGGTTTTTGCGGGAGCGATAAAGCCGCATGTATTGATGACAACGACATCAGCATTGTCAGGGTCTGCGGTGATTAGAAAACCGGCCTGAGCAATGTCTGCCAGCATTTTTTCACTGTCGATAATATTTTTTGGACAGCCTAATGCAACAAAGCCGATAACAGAATTTTTTTGCCCTTTTTTTGCCACAATCCGATAAAAATAGCATAAAAACGAGGGTTGGCCAACTGTTAATTTAGGCAAAATAGCTGCGATTTTTTTTATTAACTCTACCAGAACTTACTTGACGATAAAGAAAAGTGCAATACAATAAGTGGGTGTGCCGTCTTTGCTTATGGTATAAACACTTATATAAGTGGAATAGAGTCTATCTGGATATTAGTCAATAAGACGGTATACATTTTATGAAAAGCAGCTGGACAACTAGCTGCAGTCTGAAACTGTTTGCAGTTTCGGCTGTAATAGTGACGCTGTGCACAGGAGGGTACGGGGATTTTCTAACCACTAAAACAGCAGGCAGGGAATCCAATAAAATCCTCGACGAACTTGGCAGAGTTGAGACCACTACCGAGCCCAATATTCCAATGCCGAGTATTTACAAACAGCCGCCCAAAATCGTCGAGCAGGTCGTTGCCGGTTTGCCGGAGTTCAAACTATTTTACTTTTGCCGGCACCTCTCCTCCGCCGAGCTGGAAGCTATCGTCCACAAGCAGTTTGCTACTTTGATTTTCAACCAAAAGGGCCAATCAACGGCCATGAAGGATTACACCGTCAGCAGCGTCGCTACCACCAACCAGTTGATAGTAAGATGCCCTACAAGGCAAGATGTCGAGGCGGTACTCGAGCTGCTGCAACAGGTTGACATACCGCCTATTCAGGTCAAAATAAGCTGTCTTATTTCCGAGGTATACGCGGACAAGACATTAGACTGGGAAACCACCACAGCTATTGAAAACCTGCTCGGCGAAAATATCTGGGCGGCACCTTCAGCGAGGCCTTTCGGACAAGATGTCGTCCAGTGGTTACTGGAAAACGACCCGCTCGCCGCTTTTCCCGGCGCCTCAATGAGGGAGTTCGGCCGTGCCAAAATGGGTCTTAACATCGGCTACTTGAGCACCAGTCACAAATTCATGGCCCTTGTTGACATACTGGAGTCACAGGGCTATCTTAAAATTCTGATGAATCCCACCCTTGAAGTCATCAACGGCAAAACGGCAAAGGTCTCATCACAACAGAGGGTACCGGTTGATAAGACATACGCTATCTTTGATTATGCTCATGTCACTCAATCCTCTACCGAATGGGCAGACATAATCGACTCCCTTGAAATCACTCCGCATGTCTATGCGGACGGTTACATAGGCCTGGAAACACAGATCGTAATCGGATCAAAGCTGACCCCCGAGGGTATAAAGCAGATACCCATCGTCACCAAAAAAGAAATCACCAACAAAGAAAACCGCATCAGGCCCGGTGAGAGTCTAATCATAGGCGGCCTCAGGAAGAGCGAGAGGCGCGACGTCCTCCGCGGCATACCATTCCTAAAAGATATACCGGTGCTGGGCATTCTGTTCTCCGGCAGAGATTTTGAAGAAAGGGCCGTTGAAACTATTTTTATATTAACTCCGACCTTCTCCACCGGCGGTATCCCCAGGGAAGAAATGGTGGAAGAGGTCGAAAGAAAGCACGAATCTCCTTCCGGAAGTGCTTTCACCGACCCGTTCGATATCCTGGACGGCAAACGCAAGAAAGAACGCAAGACCAAAACCGAGGAGGCCGAAAAAGCACGTTTAGAGGCCGAGGCGGAAAAAGCGGAATCACGGGCCGCTGTAAGAGAAGCAGAGGCGCAAATCGAGAGGGCACAGACCGAGGCGGAAAAGGCGTTAATACAGGCCGACAAAGCGACGTCTGCCGAACAACAGGCCAAAGCAGAAGCTGATCAGGCTAAGGCCGATGCCAACACAGCCATAGCAAAAGCCACTGCCACCGAAAAGCAGGCGACAGCCGATGCTGCAAAAGCAAAAGCCGATTTGGAAAAGGTAACAGCCGAAGCCACACAGGCAAAGGCTGAAACCGCAAAAGCACAAGCCGACGCCAAAACAGCAGCAGAAAAAGCTGATGCCATCGTTAAGCAGGCACAAGCACAAATGGAACAATTAAAAGCCGAGGTTGAAAAACTAAAAACCGAAACGGAAAAAACAAGAGCGGATCTGGAAAAGGCAACCGCCGACGCTGCAAAAGCAAAAGCCGACGCGGAAAAGGCCGAAGCGGAAGCTGCAAAAGCAAAAGCCGATGCGGAAAAGGCCGAGGCAGAAGCCGCAAAAGCAAAAGCCGATGCGGAAAAGGCCAAAAAAGAAGCTGAAGCAAAGGCAAAAGAAAAAGCCAACGAAGAGGCCAAAGAGGAAACTGAGCAGGCAAAGTCTGAGAAACCCGAACAAGAGGGTGAGTCAAAAGAACAAGGCTGAAGCAAAACCAAAAAAGACAAATAACAAATGAGCTATCCGACTAAATTCAGACATTGTTCTCATTTGACGGATGGCTTTATAAGTCTCCATTTTGTGACCTGTCGCAAAATGGAGTTTTTTCATACCTGAGAGGCATTATTAATATCTAAATTTTTGAAGGAGTGTCATATTATGGATAATTTCAACAACAGCAACGCTCCCGGCAACGCTAATTTCGGCCAGCCAATCCCTATAGGCGAAGACCTTGAAAAGCCCATTCCCTTTGACGACGGCACGAACAAGGAGGGTGTTTCCCATTCGCCCCTGAGTCTGGGCGGCGGCAGTACGGCGCAGGCTCCGAAAAAAGAGATGCCGAAGATTGAAGTGCCAAAGCCGGCTGTAAAAAAGGTGGAGAAACAAATCGTATCTTCCGACCGAGTCACAGGAGTAAAGACCTTCTTTACAAAACTGCATCCCGGCGCAATGGACTTTCTTGATGATCAAATCGGCAAGTGGCTCAAGGATAATCCTGGAGTTCGAATAAAACGAACCAATACAGTAACCGGCGAGGTCCAGGCCAAAAAGACCGAGCCTAACATCATAATTACCATCTGGTATTAACAGATGAGGAGCTGGTGTTAGGAGCAGACGCGCAAAAGATTGCACGTAAACAGGAGGGATCACCTACGGTCTCCGGCTTCTAAATAAAATAGCTGCAGCCTGAGGTCAGCGACCATGCTGCTACAGGCCGCATAATCCTTTCCTCAATCATCAAAGCCAAAAATTCTTGACATTAAAAAATCTTGACATATTATATGGTTTAGATTAGGTTTCTTGATTCGGATGTCCGTACGTGGTAGATTAGGTAAGTTTTCTAATGTATTTGGAGGTTTTTGTGACTAAAGAACTGGCTCGTGAATTGATTAACGCAGGGGTGCATTTTGGGCACAGCGTGAGCCGATGGAATCCCAAAATGGCCCCATTTATTTTTGCTAAACGTGGTAATATCCATATTATCGACGTTAAAAAGACCTTAAAGGGGCTGCTGATAGCTCGAAAGCTCCTTGCCGAAGTGGTTTCCTCTGGTAAAGATGTCGTCTTTGTAGGCACGAAGCGTCAGGCCCAAAAGGCGGTTGAGGCCGCCGCGGAAAAGTGCGGTATGCACTACGTTTCCGAACGTTGGCTTGGCGGGATGCTTACAAACTTTAGAACCATACGCTCTCGTCTGCAGAGACTGCAACAACTGGAAGCAATGCAGGAGGACGGAATTCTCGAAAGCGAGAGCAAAAAGCAGGCCTCGAGGCTAAAACGTGAGATGCGCAAGATCAAAAGCAATCTTGACGGCATTCGTGAAATGTCCCGGCTGCCGGGAGCAGTCGCAGTAATTGATGCAAAAAAGGAATACCTCGCCTTGCGTGAGGCCAAAAAGCTCGGTATTGCAACAATTGGGGTTCTCGACACTGACTCAGATCCCGACACAGTGGACGTGGCTATTCCGGCCAATGATGACTCCATCCGAGCGATTGACCTGATACTAAACGAGCTGGCCGATGCCGTGGCAATCGGCAAAACTATGGTTTCAACCCGCCCGGAACCAAAGCAACGTCCGAGGCGAGTCCGCTCAAAAAGGCCGGGCCTGGCCCGTGCGCAGGAAACTGCACCACAGCCGGTTGCCGTAACCGAGGAGAAGTCAACAACAGCAGAGTCGACACCAGAAAGCAAAGCTGAACAGCCTGAACCAAAGCAATCAACCTCATAACGCATTATTGCACAAAAACAAATTCCGCACCCGTTACGCAATACGAGATATACAATACGAAATTAGGAGTTTTAAAGATGACAGAAATTTCAGCCTCAATGGTGATGGAACTGAGAAAGATGAGTGGACAGGGGATGATGGACTGCAAAAGGGCCCTGCAGGAGGCAAACGGTGACATTGAGCAGGCAATGGGGATATTAAGAAAAAAGGGCCTTGCCACTTTAGCCAAACGGGCTGAACGAGAAACTTCAGAGGGAACAGTCGTATGCAAAACAAGTGAAGATGGCAAGGTGGCCGCGATGGCGACTCTTTGCTGTGAGACCGACTTCGTTGCCAAGAGCGATGACTTTTTAGCCACAGCAAAAAAACTGGCCGATTTTGCCCTGGCCTGCCCGACTGAAGAAGGAGTGGAGAATATCCTCGAAACAACCGCCGACGGAAAGAAGTTCAGCGATATTCTGACCGAAACTGTCAGCAAGACCGGCGAGAAAACGCAAGTCGGTGATTTTGCAAAATACCAGCTTGACGGTCCCGGACTTATAACCACATATATTCACTTCAACGAAAAAGTCGGCACAATGGTTCAAATTGACACTAACGACGACCAGGTAGCAATTGCAGATGTGTTAAAGCGGGCAGCCACCGACATAGCGATGCACATCACGGCGACCAAGCCCATGGCGTTAGACAAGGATGCAATCAGTCCTGAGATAATTGAGAAGGAGAAAGCTATTTTTGCCGAGCAGATGAAAAACAAGCCGGCGAATATCATAGAAAAAATTGTAGAAGGAAAGATGAAGAAGTTTTTTGCCGAAAACTGCCTGTTGCAACAAGAGTTCGTAAAGGACAACAGTAAAACTGTTGAGCAGGTTCTTGCTGAAGCAGCGAAAGAAGCCGGTGGGCAAGCAAAAATAAAAAGATATGTCAGATTCGAAGTCGGCTAAAAATCGTGCCTCAATCCAGATACGAGATATTGCTAAATGGCAAAGAGCAGATATAAACGTGTGTTGCTGAAACTATCCGGGGAAAGTTTTTGCGGCCCCGGGGAATTCGGGATTGACGGCTCTTCACTTGATTCATTGGCCAACAGGATATCAGAACTGTGTAAACTCGGCCCAAAGGTCGCTATTGTTGTCGGTGCCGGTAATTTTATACGGGGCGAAAACTTCTCCCAGACCAGCCATATACCCAGAAACACAGCCGATTATATGGGTATGTTGGCCACCATCATCAACGCCTGCGCACTGCAGGAGACACTCGAGAAATCAGGCCAGCCGACGAGGGTTTTGAGCGCAATAGAGGTTGCCGCAATGTGTGAGCCGTTTATCCGCAGACGCGCAATTCGCCATCTCGAACTGGGAAGAGTTGCGATATTGGCAGGCGGAACTGGAAATCCCTTCTTTACCACGGATACCTGTGCGGCCTTAAGGGCTGCCGAGCTCGATGTGAACCTTCTAATAAAGGCAACAAAGGTTGACGGTGTGTATAGCGACGATCCGATAAAGAATCCGGATGCCCAGTTGTTTGAAGAATTATCATACGACGATGTACTGAAAAGAAATCTTAAAGTGATAGACCATTCGGCAATAAGTCTTTGCCGAGACAATAATATCCCGGTAATCGTTTTGAATATCTTTAAAAAAGGCAATATGGCAAAGGCCATTTGCGGCGAGCATGTCGGCACACTAATCCACAGCTCGTGACGCGTGAAGCATATAGCGAGAAAAACACAATATACGATAAAAATGGAGTTGTAGATGCCTACAAAAGAAATTGTCTCCGAGATTGAATCCAAAATGAAAAAGGCGGTTGAGTTTCTGCAGGATGAATTAAAGGCAGTTCGCACCGGACGAGCTTCTACTGGGCCGGTTGAGAATTTAAAGGTTGATTATTACGGATCGCCCACTCCATTGAAACAGATAGCGACACTGGCAACACCACAAGTAGATATGATTGTGATTAAGCCATTTGATCCCTCTTCGCTCAAAGATATCGAAAAAGCAATTAAAAACAGTGATTTGAGCATTGCGCCGATTGTTGATGGTAAACTCATCAGGCTCAACATTCCACCCCTCAGCGAGGAAAGAAGAAAGCAGCTTGTCGGTCAGGCCAAACAGATGGGTGAACAGGCTAAAGTCAGTATTCGCAATATACGAAGAGAAGCAAACAAGCAACTCGAAAAACAACAGAAAGACAAAATTATCACTGAAGACGACCTGGACAAAGGTAAGAAACAAGTCGACGATATTACCAAAGAATGTGTCGACAAAGTCGACTTAATAGTCAAAAATAAATCGGATGAGATTCTGCTCGACTGATTTTGACAAAAAAACACACCAGTCACAAGTGTCTTGCCTTTTCGGGCACTCGCGCTCTTTAGATAAAGTCATACCTAATTCAGAAGCTAATTTTTTTGGGGGATGAGACCATGCAAACCAAAAAAAGTGCGAAAAGCAAACAGCTAAAAAAGACCGGCAAGAGAACACTCAGGTTCGTATCAGCATTCATCGTCATTTTGATTTTGCTTGTGGTTTTCCTTGTACCCGTGTTTATATCTTCTGCTAAAGGCCGAAACTTTATACTGGCCAGAATCAACAATTCCATTGACGGTAAAACAGACTTTGCCACCCTCTCCATGGGCTGGTTAAAAGGCGTCAGGATTACAGACTTTAGTTTTAACGACAGTCTGGGACGAACCTCTGTTAAGGTAAAACAAATCAACACAAAACCTCAATACGGTTCCATCCTGTCCGGGAGTATCTCATTAGGAGAAACAATAATCGATGAGCCAATAGTGGAAATAAATCTCAAGACTCAACAGCCAAAAGAGACCGAGAAGTCTAAGCAAAAGACGAAGACAGGCAAACAACCAACACCAATTGCCCTGCCAATCAAAAAAGTCGACCTAGTTGTCAAAGATGGCAATTTGAAAGTGACCGATCCAAAAACACAAACCGTCGTACTTTCTCAAATTGACTCTCGAGTGAACTTACGCCCACCGGGGCAGGAGACACATTTCAATCTGCACACGTTCGTCGCTAATACCGACAAAAAATCAGAAATCCAAGCAGATGGGAGAATTACCCCCCGTAAAGCCAAAAAAGGCTGGACGCTCAAAGACACCAGTGGAGCTTTCTCTGTTCAGGTCACAGACTTGAATCTGCCCTCTTTAGCCCCCTTCCTGGCATTAGCCGGTGTAGATGTTCAGGCTGATGGAGTGCTCTCGGGAAATGTAAGCGGTGACATTAAAGATGGGAAACTTGAAAATCTAAGCGCCGACATAAATGCAAAGAACCTCGATATAACCGCCCCGCAACTAAAGGGCGACAGATTAAAGACCAGTACCCTAGAAGTCAATGCCAAACTGGCACGCGAACAGAAAATGGTAAGCATCGAGAATCTGGACATCAAATCCGACTGGCTAAACGCCCAAGCAGCCGGTACAGTCCCTATAATATTCGATTCGTTCACCAGATTTCTGGAATCAGACTTTCGACATGTACTCCTAAGTTCAAGTTTAAGCGGCAGCCTTGAATTAGACTTAGCCCAAATCTTATCCTTGATGCCTCAGACTTTTGGCGTTAAAGAGGATATGAAAATAACATCCGGCAAACTTAGCGGCACGGCTTCCACGGCTACAAAAGATGGAAAAAGAAAGGTCACCGGCAATGTTACTCTCGCGGAATTAAAAGGAACTATTGACAATAAAAGCATAGCCCTGCAGCAATCCGTTAAGGCCGAGGCTGAAATTACGGCAGAAAAGGACAAGGTCACCTTTGATAATGTAGGTTTGACCGCCTCGTTCGGTAAAATTGACTGCACAGGCACCAGCGAAGCGCTGAAATACAACGCCAACATCAACCTGGCAAGCCTGCAGTCCGAGTTAGGACAATTCGCAGATATAGGTCAATACAAAATGAGCGGCGAGCTTTCCGCCAACGGCGATGCGTCCATCGGGAAAGACAAAGTCGCAGCCTCCGGTTCATCCACAGTTAAGAACCTTCGTTTGAGCTCGGCCGAAGGTGTAAGTGCCGCCGAACAGATGGCGAATGTTACTTATTCTGTCGTTGCCGAACCAAACAAGGACATCCTGAATATTGGTTCCATAAAAGTAAACGCAAGCCTCGGCCAGGTCAGTATAAACAATGCGGTTGTTCCGTTGAGTAAAAAGGCCCAAAAACCATTGCAGTTGGCTGTTTCCGCAAGTAAAGTTGATTTGGAAAAAGCCCAGCCGATTGCAATGCTATTGATCTCTTTCCCGAAGGAGATGAAACTGGCCGGAATTGCAGAATCTCAGCTTTCTATAAGTTCCAAAAATAACACTTATCGAATTGCAACTGATGATACAAAAATTAAGGATTTCAAGTTTACTTTCGAACAAGAGGAGCCCTTTGAGCAACAGGAAGTCGCGCTCGCCGCGGACATTGAATTTAATCCGGTTGAGGAAACATATGCGACTAAGTGGCAATTAGTGAGTCCGAAAATAAATATTAAAGGTAATCTTGAGAAGACCATCAAAAATAGCAACGCCATGTTAGATGGACAGGCGGATTGTGAATACGACTGGTCGGCTGTCAGCACACTTGCCGCACCTTACCTGCCGCAGGACTTGAGGTTGGAAGGACAAAGAAAAGATACTATTAGTTTTGATAGCGAATACCCGGATGGGCAAACAGATAAACTACTGGAAAATCTCAATGCCAAAGCCAAAACGGGATTTGCAAAGGCCCGGTATATGGGTTTGAACTTCGGGGCTACCGATGTTGATATTCAAGTCCAAGGCGGCCTGTTAAAGATCGCACCGTTTACTACAACAGTCAATAATGGTCAGTTTAGATTTGCAAGTGAGACGAATTTGAAGGAAAAGCCGGCAATAATGAAGACAACAGAGCCGATTCAGATGGCCGAAGATATTCAAGTCAGTAATGAAATAGCCAGAAGGCTTTTGATGTATGTAAATCCAATTTTCGCGAACGCTACCAATGTCAGCGGTCTGGCAAATTTCCATTGCGAGCGACTTGCGATACCGTTGAAAAAAGCGAACAAAAATGAAATAGAAGTTATTGGTACGATTTCTGTAAATCAACTCCGAATGGAAGGCTCGGACTTACTCGGACAGTTGCTCTTGTTAGGGCGCAGCAAAGTGCCGGGACAGGATTTTACAATCAATCCTACAAGATTTGTTTTACAGAATGGTCTTCTTCATTATGAGGATATGCAATTGGATGTCGGTGACAATCCCGTTAATTTCAAAGGTACTACCGGTCTCGATGGACGTTTGAATATGACGGTAACTCTGCCTTACACGATGTCCGGCAGAACAGCAAGAGTCGGCGAAAAAACAGGCGACAGAATATCGTTGCCGCTTACGGGCACTATCGATAATCCCGAACTTGATGTTGGCAAACTACTTGAGGAGCAAGCAATAAAAAAGGGATTGGAGATTCTTGAGGACCTGTTAAAGTAAAGAATTGCTGCCCCGATTGACGACAACGAAAGTAGGAATCCGAAACAAGGTTTCCAAACACAATCAATAACGTTTGTGAAACCGGTTAAAGTAGAAAGGGACAAAGATGTTAACAAAGCTCTTGTCCACACCTACCACCCAGCTTGGCAAAGCCAGCCGCTTTATGGCCTTTCAAATCAAACTTTGGTGGCACTGTGTACGACTGCTGAAGATAAACCGCGCAGGCCAGCAGGCCGCCGCACTTTCATACCACACAATCTTCGGTATCGTCCCGCTAACTATCTTAATACTTTTAATATTTCAGCTATTTCCTGGTTATAGTGATATTGGCAAAGAGGCAAAAAACAAGATTTATGAGCAGCTTCATCTCTCAACTATCGAATATCCCCCGGACCCCGAAAAACCGGAAGAAAAAATAGCCCTCACAGAATATCTCGACGATATCGTCGGTGGTTTCCTCACCAGATTTGACGAAGGTTCCATCGCTCTCTTTAGCGCCGTGATTGTTGTTTGGGCCTCCCTATCTCTTCTGTCAACAATAGAAAGAGCATTTAACCACATCTGGCACGTCGGCAAGGGCAGAAGTTTCCTGCATCGAATAAGCAACTGTTGGGCGATTTTAACGCTCGGGCCGCTGCTTCTTATCGTCGGTGTCTATATCACCACACAATATTCACCTCTTGGAGAAATACAGAAAAAAGTTTCGTCA
>Ga0209427_10006485_pt1 | contig 13344 bp, 11 predicted proteins | sample DeeMarSWOR136_30_FD_187465 | JGI IMG/M metagenome (GOLD analysis project Ga0209427, IMG submission 187465) | Marine sediment microbial communities from White Oak River estuary, North Carolina - WOR-1-36_30 (SPAdes) (version 2) | ecosystem: Environmental > Aquatic > Marine > Intertidal zone >... | reverse complement strand
AAATGCGTGAACGAGACCTGGAGAGGGTCATGAATGATTTCTATGATAAGAAATATGATGTACTTTTAGCCACAATGATCATTGAAAACGGACTTGACATACCAAATTGCAACACTATTATCATCAACCGGGCCGACCAGTTCGGTCTGGCACAACTCTACCAGCTGAGAGGTCGAGTTGGCCGATCTGACCGACAGGCATATGCATACCTCATTGTACCACCACATGACCGTGTAAGCGAAACTGCTTTAAAACGCTTGTATGCCATTGAGGAATTTTCTGATCTGGGCTCAGGATTGAAAATAGCCATGCGAGATCTCGAAATCAGAGGTGCCGGAAATTTACTGGGTCACCAGCAAAGCGGCTATATTAATGCCGTGGGGTACGATCTTTATCAGAAAATTTTACAGGAATCTGTTCATAGACTACAGGATGAAACACTCCCTGAAGAATTCATCAATCATCGGCTCCATACCGTAGACGCTACTGTAGAAGTTGATGCAGAAGTATTTATTCCCGATACTTATATCGAATCTGGAAATGAAAAAGTACTTATTTATCATAGATTACTTAATTTAGATAGTATAACAAGTATTGATGATTTGGTCAAAGAATTAAGAGATCGCTTCGGTCCTTTACCAATCCCGGTAATTCATCTAATCGAAATGGTTAAAATAAAAAAACTGGCAAGTCAGAGATATATTAAGCAGGTAAAAATCCGTAAAAATAGAATGACGCTAACCCTGGATCAGAAAATTACTGAGAAAGATTTTTTTATTGAGAAGGAGCTTCCACGTTATATCAACCAAAAAATAGCACCGATTAATTTCAGTCAAACTGATGGACTGAAAGTCCAGGTAGAATTGAAGGGAAAGACCACCTTCGAATATCTCTCATTTGCAAAAAATTTCTTGCAAACACTTTAACTGAAAAATAATTTTGATATAATAAAGAATGAATTTAACTTCAGTCTAAATAAAAATTTATGGAGGAAATTGATGTACAAGTCTTTCTCATATCTTATATTAGTAGTAATCCCACTGGTACTTTGGAATTGTGATACCTCCCCCTCAGTGGTTGCTCGGGTGGGAGAAGAAAAGATCACAATCGAAGAATTTAATGCGATGTTAAAAATAAAGTATCCTCGTCAAAAGCTTGAAGAAATCAACCTTGAGACCAAAAAAAATGAACTTTCTTCGTTGGTTAACAGGAAACTTAAAATCCTTAAGGCAAAAGAGCTTGGATATGATCAAAACCCAGAGTATCTGCAAGAAATGGAATATCGTACAAATCGTCTAATTGTACCCAAATTAACGGATATATTAATTACTGAAAAACTAGTATCAGATGAAATGGTGCGGTCATATTTTAACCTTAAGTACTCCAAGGCGAAAGTGGAACTCATCACCCTGGGGTATCAAGGCGCAAAAGCATTCGATGATGTTCGGACAATAGAACAAGCTAGTACTCTTGCCAAAGATTTGATCAGAAGAATAAAGGATGGTGAAAATTTTTCAGAAATTGCAGACATCTTTTCCGATGATCCTTCTACTAAAAATGGGAAAAGTACCTTAGATCCCTATCGACCAGAATTATTTAATCCCCAATTAGATATAGCATTAGATAAAGCCAAGATAAATAAGTTAACAGGACCGATAATAACAGACTGGGCAGTATATATCGCTAGAATTCTTGAGAGAGCGGAATTTGATAAATCCGCAAATTACGATACCGAGAAAGAGAAAATTAGAGGGGAAATTTTTCGAAGATTATTCAGAAAAGAAGGTATGGAACTTTATAAGAAATTTTCAGAAGAATTTAAACAAAAAGTGGGGTGGGAAATTTCTGAAGAAGGAATATTAGAGTTTCTTGCTATTATTGAAGATTGGTCAAAAAATGAAAAAGTGTCCGATGACCAGTTTACGGAAGAACAAAAGGCGATAGTTTTAGGAAAAGTTGGTAATCAACCCATTACTATAGGCTCATTCTTGAATGAATTTCAAGGTAGCTTTAACAGGGTATATAATAGATATAATAGTGAAAAGAGTATGACCGCTTTATTAAAAGACTACATTGAAAAGCATTTGATATGGGTGAATATTGCCAAGCAGCGCAAAATTCAAGATTATCCTGAAATAGTAAAACAAATAACACATTTTTCCGATTCAAAGCTGGTAGAATTATTTGATAAATATGAAATCAAAGAAAAAATCGAACTAAGGCCGGAAGAGATTGAAGCGTATTATGAAGCCAATAAGACCTCTTATTTAGAACCAAAGAAAATACAATTATGGGAGATTGCAATAAAAGATTCGGCCAGTGCTCAGGAAGTTTATCAAAAGACCTCAAATCAGAGCAGCGATTTTGAAGCTCTAGCCAAGAAGTACACTGAAAAACTAAAGATGAAAGATCAAAATGGATATATGGGGTATCAATCAGCTTCTTCTCCCAGAAAAGTTGTTCGGGAAGCTATCCAGGCCGGTGAGAATAGCATTATCGGTCCAATATTCGAGAATCCTTATTATTATATAGTTAAAACCGGTAAAATTCAACCTGAGCTGCAAAAGAGTTTTGAGGAAGTGAAAAGTATAGTAAGTGTGGATGCCAAAAGAGATAAAGAAAGAGCATTAAGAGAGTCTATTACACAATCTTTACGCAATGAATATGAAATATGGATTACCGAAAACATATAAAACATAATTGCAGGATAAGAGATGCAAAAATTTAAGCACATATTAGTTTTTTATACCTTACTATTTTTATTGCTTTCTTGTCAAAAAAACAATATTCCTGAGATCGAAATCATTGCTAAAGTTGATAAAGAATATCTTACCCGAGACCAATTATTCGAATGGATGCCATCAACTATAAATGAAGCTCAGAAAAAAGTCCTTGCCAGACAATATATTGACAGGTGGGTACAGAAGACTACTATGGCACTTTCGGCAAAAAACGAAGGGATTTCACTTTCAAGTTATGAAAAGTGGTCTCTTCAGAATTATCAGAAAGAGCTACTCGCTCAAAAATATGTTAATGTAAAATTACCGAAAGACATTATTATTACAGATGAAGAAATTTCTACTTTTTATGAAGAACATAAAGATCAATTCATCCGGCATGAGGACGAAGTTCATTTAATACAGCTTTATCTGGAAAATCAGGATAAAGCCATTGATGCCGAAATCAGAGAGTTAAAATCACTCCTGGAAGTCATAAAAAAGAACTATCTTGACAAGCAATTTAATCGATTCTTAGAAAAGAATGGTGATTTAGGATATGTTCCGATCGATAAACTGCGTAAAGAAATCTCCCGTTTGGTAAATACCGGCAGCACCGGACGAATTTATGGACCAATTAAAATAGAAAATGTATACTACTATTTTCAGATGATGGACAAACAGAAAGCCAATAGCTACAGAAGCCTGGATTTGGTTCGAGAAGAAATTCAAATGCGACTCATGGCCATAAAAAGGTCACAAATGGCACAGGAACTGGCACAAAATCTTTCAGAACAATACGAAATTGAACTTTTCCTGGAACATATCAAATAATTGATCATTCATAAAAATACAGTAAATATTTATGCTGGAAATTAATGTTCTTAAATGAGAACTAACTTGTTGTTTTTACAGGTATAATATGAAAAAGTGTTTAATATTATTAATTGTTTTATTGGGGATTCTAACCTTTCGCATCAACGCTCAACAGATTTTTGATGGTATCGCCGCAATCGTTGGTGATGATGTTGTATTAATGTCTGATATTAATGCCCTTATCACCCAGTACGCGTTCAGAAATAGAATTGATATCGCCCGTCAACCTGAGCTATACCAGCGTCTTGGTGAAGAATTCCTGCAATCATTAATAGATCAGAAATTATTACTTATTAAGGCGGATGAAGATACCATTGAAGCGGATGATGATCGAGTGGAACAAACCTTAAACCAACAAATCGATTACATGATAAAACAAGCTGGATCTGAGACTAAACTGGAAGAATATTATTCAGCACCTCTCTATAAAATAAAAAATGATATGCGTAAAGAACTGAGCAATCAGATGCGAATTGGAATATTACGAGAGAAGAAATTTGCAGAAGTAAATGTTTCGCGCTATGAAGTTGAAAAATTTTATCAAACATATAAGGACAGTTTACCAGGAATAAAGACCAGTGTGGATATCAGCCATATTCTTATGGAAGTATCGCCGAGTGAAACAAGTATTCAGCAAGCTTTTAAAAAAATAAAAGAAATACAAACAAAATTACAGAACGGTGAAAATTTCACTGAGTTAGCAAAACTATATTCAGAAGATCCTGGTTCTGCTGCTAATGGGGGAGAACTGGGATTTGTCTCCAGAGGAACACTCGTAAAAGAATTTGAAGAAACAGCATTCGCCCTGGAGGAAGGAGAAATATCTGAACCGGTTCGAACTCAATTCGGATTTCACATCATACAACTTATTGAGCGCCAAGGAGAAAGAATTAATGCCAGGCATATACTCGTCCAATTACAACCAACCGAAGAAGATGAAAAGCTTGTCATAGATAAATTGAAAAACATCAGGCAAAAAATATTAAACGAAGATTCTTCATTTGCCGATATGGCATTAAAATATTCTAACGACCCAAATGTTGAGAAAGATCTGGGCAATCTGGGTGTTTTTGAAGAGGGTGGATTTCAGATAAAAGAATTTGAAACAGCCATTAGTAATCTTAAAGAAGGTGAGATAAGCGAACCGTTCCATACTGATTTTGGGTATCACATAGTTAAACTGAATAAAAGACACCAAGCAAGAAATTTAGTCCTGGAAAACGACTGGGAGCAAATTGAACAATGGGCATTACAGGATAAAAGAGAGCGCGAGTTCCAGGTATGGTTGACAGAATTACGACAAGAAATTCCAATTGTGGTTAAAGTGGATATATAGATAGCCTGTTATAGCGGAATTGATATAAATACAATTACATCTGGAAGGGATACTCACTTTGTATTGACTGGCCCGGCTGTTCTACTAAAAAGGAATAATAGGCCACAATCGTCTTGACTATAATTTATTACTCTATACAAAATGCCAGGCAGGAAATATAATAGAGAAGAGATCCTTGAAGAGTGGTTAAATTTCTATCCGCTTCGCCAGATAGAGTACGAATTAAATCATCAAAATTTGGTTGTTTTACTTATCCCACAAAAGGTCAATTGGATTGTCCGTAAAATTTTTCCTCGTCTTCAAAATAAAATTAATCGTATTAATCTAGATGAGATTGGTACATTCATCTGGACCTGTCTCGATGGTCAACAATCCTTGGGAACTATTTGTGATAAACTGGAGAATCATTTTGGCGAAAGAGTTCATAATTGCCAGGAGAGGACTGTTATTTTCACTCAGCAGCTTTACAAACAAAAGTTCATAAAAATTTATTTAAAAAAGGAAGAGATAAATACCGGATAAAACATCAGATAGAATAAATTAAGGATACTCACTTTACTTTCAGAAGTTGTCCCCTGTAAAATCGAATAATATTCAATTCAGAGTTTACACGGGGTTTAATTCCAAACTGGATATTCTCTAAAATACCCTGATATAAACCGCCTTGCAGCAGTTGATCACGAAAATCCCGTCTATTTATTCCCGGTTTGTAGTGTGACATCAACCATTTTCCAATATCGTATCCCAGCAAATGATATATCTCGGGCGTTTCCTGCATCCGTTGACGAAACCTGCTTTGAAATGCTTTATAATTCCATGATTCTGGATCGTAATAACCGGCTGAAATATAAATCAATCCATCTAGATAGACTCGCTGCTGCATTAACAGTTCCTTATTATTCCACCCCTCATTTCCTAACAAGGTCGTTTCGATATTCTGAAAGGCATATTGTGGAGCCATATACGGCACATACTCCGGATATGTTATAATAAACAGGACATCTATTCCGGTGGAGGGTACCTGAGTCGAATCAATTTCCCGGTTGCCTTCATTTTTAAACAATATTTCAGTCATGTATCGTTGGAACTGTTCCTGAATCTCTTCAATTGTTAAGGTTGAGTCAATACTCTGTACAGAGTCGCGAAAAGATATAAAAAAACCCTTATTTCTGATAGCTTTAAGCTGCCGGGAAAAATCCTGGGTTCCTTCATAGTACCATTGCTTTTCTACAATTTCTCTCTCATTTTCAATGATGGTTTCTTCAAATCCTTTAGCAACAGACACACCGTATGGATCTGCAGGTGCCAATATGGCGAATGTATTGAAATTGAGTTCCTTTACAGCATAGTTTGCTAGAAAACGTCCTTTAATTTCTGCATCAGGATTTATTTGAAAGGCATACTGGCTCAGATCCGCCAGTCCATTCTGTGAACTCAAGGGAGAAATATATGGGAACATTTCATATTTAGATAAAAGTGTTAAAGCAGTATTTTTCTCATCTGAAAATGGACCAATTATTGCTAAAGGTTGACGCTCTCTGAGTTCATACATAGTCTCTTTGACAGTAGAAAGTACATCACGCTGGGTAGTTAAGGTATCTATTTTGAGGACTTTCTGTTCATCACGTTGGGAAATTTCATAGGCTGCATAATAAAGACCTTTCGCAATAGCCTCACTAATATTCCTGGTTTCTTCTTCACCAGATTTAAGAACTAAAATACTATTACTGGAAATAGTAGCTCCTTTGGTTCCTCTTAATATTTCCTTCGCGATATCAGAATATAGATGATAAGGGTAGTTCTCAATAAATCTTTCCAAGCGTCGCTCCGCCGAAGAACGATCTCCAGCAAGGATTAATTTCTGGGCGTTGACAACTTCTAAAAGTCCATTATAAAGATTGTCAGAATATCTCCTGCTTAAATCACTTATTTGGCTATCTGACATATGAATGACCATGGTGCGAAAAATGTAATCCTTTGTCTTATTCTTTAGACGATCATCATTCCCATTGTAAATAATCCATAACCATTCCTCAACTGCCTTAGAAAAATCTGCCTGGCGAAAATTGATCTCACCATTTAAAAAATATATATCATCCAGATATTTACTCTTTTGATATTTCAAGATAAAGTCGGAAATAACCAGAGATGCCGTGGAATATTCCTCTATCTTATAATATGATTTGGCAAGCATTAGTTTAATTGCTGTTTGAATCCCGGAATTGGGAAAATTTTTTAAGGCAAGAAAGAAGTTCTTCTGAGCTTCTTGGTATTGATGTTGTTTGTAATAAGAAAGACCAGCATCAAACATCTGTCGATCGGTCTGTTGAGCATCTATAAGGCTAAAAGTCAGAAAAACAATCAGCAACACTATGTGATATCTCATTTTTAGCACAAATATCCCCTCCATTTACTTGATTTCAAGCATCAAATTTAACTGAATTGGGTACTGTTGTCAATGCAGATATTAGGTTGTATTCATTTGAACATCTGGAGAAATGAAATTGCTCAATATACATTTTAATGAGAGGTAGTTTATTTCTTTAATCGGAAATAGCAGGATGGTGGTTTAAATTCATTTCCTAAATTATGAAAACAAATGATATGATTTACATCTCATTAAATAAATTTTCTTTTGGAACGATAATATAACCATCAGAACTATTTCCTACTGATATTGATTCCCCTTGATCATGAAGATAGGCAGTTAAAGCAGCAAGAACCGCATCCAGTTCGTTGTGAGAATATACTATAGAAGGGTCTGAAAATCTCAATCCCCATTTCTTCAAAGCTTTTAGTAATTTCTTCCGGTTCGATTTCAACTGTTTTTTTCCTTTCAAGAAGGGGAACAGTAATTTCTTGGTTGCGGATGGAAAAACTTCGATGGTCTGCAAACCTTTATCGATGAGAAAATGATTTAATTGGAAACATCGTAGCATCCATTTTTTTGCAAAACTGTTTCTGGAAGTCACAAAACAGCGAAAACCCATTTTATTTAATATATATTCCCCATAGCGGCCCTTATAGGGAGTTGTCTGCAAATGGTCACAAGCTGCCATCTTGCTTGAAAAACAGCACCAATCGAGCTCATGAGGTGGTTGGAGGGGACCATCGATCGCAACTAAAATTATCTCCTTTTTATCAGAAGGTATGAGAGGAAGAATTTCTTTGAATTCGTACCACTTCCCGATATGCAGCACCTTTTTATAAGAGTCTAATAAACATATTCCAGATGCCTTTTGATCACTAGCAGAAGGATCGAGGCCAGCGAATAATTTCTCTGATTTCAATATGATTCAACTATTAAATATTTTAAACTAAGTGCCTGAAAGTTACTATTGGCAAAATTCAAAAGCGACTGAATGTTTAGTTATGGGAATTTACAGTAATCATTTACAATACAAAGCTGTTATCTGAGCTAAAAAGGAAGAGGAAGTAAAATGCTTTAAGGAGCAAATCATTTATTCTTAATGTTTTGATTTAAGATTCACAATTAAAAAAAAATGGGATACAACTTACTGTATCCCATTATTTTCTTCTTTTAATAAAATTTTAAAATATCGGATCTATTTTATTGCGCCGTTCCGAAAATCGAATATTCCAATCCGCCATTAGGTCCCTCTGTTCTTATCTTCACACTCGCTTGATTCAGATTTAGGGAATCAGGCTTGGCATCAATCAAACTAAAGGCAAAATTGGTCCAGGAACGACTCTGTGTATCAGGAATCTGGACATTAATATTTCCTACTGCTTTTATATCGCCTGCATCCACAGTGACATTTATCGTGGTTCCTCCGGCCAATGGATTTAAATTCTGGTCACTTACCCGGAATGTGAATGACTGGCTTCCCCCATTGGGTACATCTATATTTGATGGACTAACATCTATTTGTGGAATACCCGAAAAAAGTACGATGATATCATCTTCAATCTGGTCTTGATTCTCATCTGCTGTACGACCAGTCACTATTGCAAAACCCGGTCCATATTGTGGATGGTTAGGCCTGGGTTCAGCAGAGATCAAATTCACTGAGGCCTGGCCCAGTAAATCCGTCAGGTTGGAACCTTCAATAATACCACCATCGGTTGTAAAATAAACTGCAGTTTTTTCCTTCACCGGGTTTCCATATTTGTCACCCACATAGGCGGTAATTTTATCTTTCAGTCCAAAAATATTATAACCTGGGAAATTTAATTTCTCCACTGCCAAACTGAAGTGAGTATCATCGGGTAATCCTCCATGAATTGCAATCGCCACGGGTTTTGAGCGCAACGTTCCTGCTCCATTGGTTACTTCTGCCACTATTTGCACAACGCCAGCCACTGTGCCACTAAATATACTGGTTTTAGCCAGACCATTACTGGAGGTCATGGCACTGGTTGGTGAGATAAATTCTCCACCATCGGGAGAGGATCCAAGTATAAAGTTCACTTGCACTGCATGCTCCAAATCAATGGGAATACCTGATGAATCCTGTACCTGGAACACTACTTCTGCCACCTCTGGGGCACCACTTTCCTTTACGCCGATGCTTGAAGGTGAAATCCCATTTAATATGATACTTGCCGCATCACCACTGGGAAGTGGAGTACTACCAGTAGGCAACAACCTCAATACCAAATTGCTTATTGTTCTGCCAGGTGCTGCTAACACAACCAGAGTATCAGCCACAAAACTCTCCTTAAAAGTAACCAGATGTACTTCTTCTGCCTCATTTACTTCAAACTCCAGTTCAAATAAGCCATTGGTATTTGTTTGCGTTGAAATATCTGGATATTCTTGGAGAATAACAACGGCATTGCTAATGGGATCATTTGTATCATAATTGAACACTTGCCCGGTGAGAACCGCCATGTTTTCTTGCGAGTTATTGGGTGACTCACAATTCCAAAACAGGGAGAACAAGACACTGACTATAGATGATAATAGAATCAGCTTCTTCATGATATTGCTCCACAGCCTTTATTATTTTTGCTTTTTATAATATTCCATTCTTCGTTGCATGGCACGATGGTAACTTTTCATTAAATCATTCTTTCGATTAAATCTAGCATCCCATCGATCTGCCAGCGTCGGTAACATGTCTGCTTTAAGCAGAATCAGTAACTCTTTTTTAGTAATTTGTCTGGATTCATATCCGAATACATATCTCAAGCCAAAAAACCACCATGGTAAGTCTTTCAGAAATGGTATTCCTGATCGTTCATTACTAACTACATCCATATAAAGACCACCGATGATAGTCTCTTCACCATTCAGCAGCATCACACTGGTTTTTGCCTGGGTCTTTAAAATCTCCAGGCCAGCCTCTCCCGTTTGGGAACTACTCCGCTCGGCCTGTAACTCTAATACTATAAAAGTGACTGAGTCTCTCTTAATGATATATGGTTTCACATCCAAGATCGCTCCGGTAGAAACAAACTGTGTAACGGTATTCCCAGCAAAATCCTGTAATGTCACAGAAACATCCGTCCCCACCTGGATTCTTCCTTGCTCTCCGGACTTCACGGTCACCTGAGGACTAGCAATGATTTCGCCCAAGTTATCACTCTCCAGTGTTTTAAATGTTGCGAAAAGATCTCCCCAATCCATATCCGGCGCAACACTAATCTCGAAAAGTCCTGTCTTGTTATCGGCTGCAGTCATCGATGCAATACCGTTAATATCATCACCTTTGATGATATTCCAACTCATACCAGCTTCACGAATTTTAGAAACATTTAATTCAAAAAAAACAGCATTGATAATCACTTCTCTACTATCAAAATCTGCTAATAATTTCTTTTCTTCGGCAGATAAACCCGGTCCTCCCCCCTCCTTGTCCAGCATGGAGACAACCATAATATAATCTTCATACTCCTCATACCACAGGGTGTGTAACCGGAGAATGAGTTCAAAGGCGTCTAACCAGTGCATTTTATCAATATCCTCTCCAATAGGAAAGGTACGGCCTTCCGGGTCAACAATCACTTTACCCAGAAATTTTTCACTCAGATCACTGAATAAATCAATTGCCTGTGCAAATGTCATCGTCCTTGATAGTGAGACCATCTCTTCTGGCGCTTTGTACACATTCCGCAGTTCCCGAATCTTCCTTCTGGGTTGACTGTAAGCAGTCTGGGCTGCAAGAATAAGCACTAATAAAACCGAGATACAAATTTTTGTCTTCATGGTGCCAACTTCCGTCTATTTGGTTACTTTTTAGTCTCTTCTCCAAATCTCATTTGAAGAGAGAAACTCTCAACTATTCCACCTTTGTTCAAAACAAAGTGCACTTCATTATTCTCACCATCTATTCTTTTTAAATATCCCAGGTACACTTTATCACCTTCCATTAATTCATGAATAGTACCTTCATGATCGGCAATCATGACCTTATCCTTTAGGATCGCTTTTAATTCGGCTCTTTCTACTTCAGGTAATTCGTCCAGATTGGGTGGCAGGTTTCGATAAATAAAGGGATAAAATGGATTGGTTGCCCCTATCACTCTTACATTGGCCAGTGTTCTGCGTATTAGTGGTAAATCTGGTACATTGGCAAATAATGCCCATACTTCCATTTCAAATGGTATAATTATTTGATAAGCACCTGTTTCTTCATCTTTTTCCTCTACCATTCTCAGCGTTAATTTGGCAATCCGGTAGAATTGTGGGCCTTGCTCCAGATAGGAAATAAACTTATAAATCTTATGGAAAGCACCTTCACCTTTGATGTTGTAGACATTATAATTATAACCCCTTCCCTCACGGATACCCTGATATAACATATCAAAATCCAGCATACCACTGTATTGTAAAATGTCGATAAGATAGCGATAAGATTGAGAGGGGGTGACGGCTGGGACAACCCGCTTATTCAAATTTTTCAGGCGTTCTTCTTTTTCTCGGATGATCTTATCGATGTTTTTGTATTCCTCTTCAACACCCTCCAGGCTGGCAATCTGTTTTTTAATTGAGGCAATACTTTTTTCCACATCCTTCATTTTCTTGGGATAATGATAAAAGACCAGATATCCGGCAGTACCGGCAACCAATAAGGTAAGGATACCAAGAACCAGAATATTCCTTAATTTGTATGACAATTTATTTCTCCTTTTTAATTTATTCTGATGGCAAATTGGCATTCATTTCAAAATGATACACCGTCCGCTCTCTGATCTGCTGTACCTGAACACTTTTTATATCTCCCTCACTCATTGCATTAGAAAGCAATGGTATCCGGTCTTTGTATACCGAGAACCCCCTTAAGGTCACATTATCATCAGCAGCTGGTATGATCTCAGATATCCATATTCGCCCTATGCGGTCCTGATGCCTTGATAATTTTTGTAAAAATTTATGCCATTTTTCCAAACCAATAGACATATCATCAACCACACCAAAGGCATTTTGGTAATTTTGTAGAATTTTTCTCTTTTCCATCAGTTTAGCTTCTATATCCTTTAGATAAGAAAGCTCTTGTTGATGCACCTGCTGTTGCGCCAAAAGCTCATCCAGAGCTTTCCTCTGTTCTGCTACCTTGACTGTTGTTAAGAAACTAATGGCTGGTAAGGAGAGAATTAAAAGCCATCCAGCCAAGCCCAGTTTGAAACGTTTCTGACTCTCCCGAAAGGTATGGGGCAGTAAATCCACATGCACTTAATGATACCGTGCCAAGGCTAGGACTATTCACAAGGATATAAAGCGTTTCCGTGCCATGGGTACGGGGATACGTGGTAAACGAATGACTAAAGCATGGGGGTTGTCCAGATGTTCCCGACAACCTTAAAAGGAAAGCCGTTCCCGTGGCTATTACTTCCCAGTCACCCGTAGTTACCCCAACGAGAAGGTCCGTTAAATAAATATTCATTCCAACTGTTCCGGTACTCGTCCCATATATGGATAACTCGGCAGACGTTCCCGTTATCTCGGCGGATTTGGTCCATCCATCAATCGCCTTCATTGCGATCATAGATGCGTTAATCAAACTCATTCAGCGTTCCCTCCCATCCCCTATTCATCCTACTTATCCTGGGTTTAACGAGCTACTTGAAGAGCTTGAGCGGCTTGAGCTTGAAGAACTTGATAGACTTGAACTTGAAGAGGAAGAAGAAGACGAAGACCCAAGGAACATCACGCTTTGGGTTCCACCAGTTGTTCCTGGCCCATCAATCCAGATATGAAGCCGTCCCTGATGCCCGAAATGCTGTTCCCCAGGCGTATGAGTGCCACGCCGGCCACACATCAAGTCCATAACGCCACGAGGAATCCAGATGGGAACCGCTTCGCCCGCATAAGGGCCTTGCCCCCAACCACCCCTACGATCCGAATAGTCAACGATGGCCGTGCCAACTAATCTAGTTGCCATTTTATCGATACCTCATAAATTGCCCTAGTAGACAAATTCCCGTTTTGATCCTTTCACCTTTATGCAG